>Ga0123357_10000333_pt1 | contig 44677 bp, 29 predicted proteins | sample TergutEmb28metaG_FD_89873 | JGI IMG/M metagenome (GOLD analysis project Ga0123357, IMG submission 89873) | Embiratermes neotenicus P4 segment gut microbial communities from Petit-Saut dam, French Guiana - Emb289 P4 | ecosystem: Host-associated > Arthropoda: Insects > Digestive system > Gut ...
ACCGCTTTCGATTTGACGCGATCTCATCGTTGGGGCCTGCGGTGCGGTCCTCAAAGCCTTCAAGGCTGTTCCGGTCCGCTCCTCGGCCCCGCCTCGACCTCGCGTCAACTTGAAAGCGGTCTACCCGCACGTGGAAAAGTATGAAAAATAGATAGGATTCTTTTCTTATAAAATTACGAAGAAGCTGAAATAGACTGAAAAATAGATCTTTTTGCGAACGCCAACGTCTGTCCTCGCTCGAGAGGTGTAGGCGATGGAAAGCCAGGCAAGAGTCGCATTGACGTTCGCGATCTACCAGGGTGACGAGCTCGTTCGGCGCGAGACGGTCACTCAGAGCATCGTGAAGATTGGAAAGGATCCGCGGAGCCAACTCCGTGTCGACGACGATCTCGCGTCACGCATGCACGCCGTCATCGAGGTGGCTAGTCCTTCGGACATCACGATCATCGACCTCGGTAACGAGCCAGGCACGATGGTCAATGGCCAGCGCGTCGACACGTGCAAGGTCCACCCTGGTGATCGGATTCAGATCGGATCGACCGTGATTCGGCTCGAGAGCGTGAGATTTGCGAGCGCACCGGAGCTCGCGCCGAATCCATTTGTGGCGGCGCCTGCTGTTTCCCCGTTTGCGCCGGTGAACCCATTCATCGCGTCGGCGGTGGAGAGCTACGGCGAGCGCATCAACGCGCCTGGCGGTAGCGATTTCGATCCGAACCAACCGTACACGTACGTGATGATGAAGAGCGGTCCGGAGGTGCGACCGGAGGAGGTGGAGACGCACGCGGCGGCAGTGGAAGTCGTCATCAAGTGGGACACCAACACGCTCCACGTCTCACACCAGAACCCGCCGAAGGGCTTTTACGTCGGCGAGGAGAGAAGCCACGTCGTCGGAAAGATGCAACTCGGTTGCGATTACTTCGTGCCGAGCGAAGTGCTCGGTGTCACGCGCGCGCCCATCGTCGTCGCGCGCGGCATCGCGGTGGTGGTCATCATGTTGCCGCGGTCCACGGGCACTGTGGAGATCCCCGGCCAAGGCACGGTGACGTTCGACGAACTCATCGCATCGGGGCGTGCGGGTTCATCCAGCGAGCTCTCGGGTGCGCACGAATTCGTGCTTCCAAACAACGCAAAAGCGCGCATGGAACTCGCGAGTCTCGTGTTCGAAGTGAGCGCAGTGAACGCAGGCAAGGCGCTGCCGGCGAGTGGATTCTCGAGTCTGGAGCCTGCCGCGGCGCTGTTCTTCAGTCTGTCGTTCTTGCTCCACGTCGGCATCGTTGCGTCGATGGCGTTCTTCATGCCGAAGATGGGCGGCGACGACACGGAAGCCATCACGCGTGATCAGTCTCTCTTCATTCAGAAGATGCTCAATGCATCTGCCGAGCGCGAGAAGGAAGAGAAGCAGATCGAACAACAGGCCGGCACTGCGGGGCAGCAGGGAGGCGGACCCGCTGGCGCATCCGCGCAAGATGAAGAGGGTTCCATGGGCAACCCGAACAGCCTCGCGAGGAACGGGCGGTACGGTGTTCAAGGCCCAAAGGACAATCCGGATCCGCATCTCGCGCGTCAGGCGGCGCAGAGAGAAGCATTGGATTTCGGCATGCTCGGCCTGCTCAACACGGGTGGCGGAGGTGATCCGAAGGCGCCAACATCGCCGTGGGGTCGCGAAGATTCATCCGGCAACGATCCGCGGAGTGCACTCGGGAACATGTGGGGTGACACGATCGACGAATCGTTCGGCACCGGCGGTCTTGGTCTTTCCGGTCCTGGACTTGGCGGCGGCGGAACGAGCGAGAACATCGGTCTCGAGAAGATCGGGCCTGACGTGTGGGGGGGCGGCAATTGCGTTGGTCCCGGCTGCAAAAGGAACTTCGGCCCCGGCCGCGGGCCTGGCGGCATCGGCATCGGCCGTGATCCCGGTGCCCGTTCCCCACATGTGGCGAAGCCACCGACGCTCACCATGCAGGACGCGCAAGTGAGCGGCCGCCTGCCGGCAGATGTCATTCAGCGCATCGTTCGCCAAAACTTCGGTCGCTTCCGTGCCTGCTACGAGAATGCGTTGCGCACGAATCCGAATCTGTCGGGACGCGTTACGGTCAAATTTGTCGTCGATCGCTCGGGAGGCGTGTCGATGGCGCAAGATGGTGGATCGGATCTCGCGGATCAAGGTGTCGTGTCATGCGTGGTTCGCAGCTTCACGAATCTGTCGTTCCCGCAGCCCGAAGGCAGCATCGTCACGGTCATCTATCCGATCATGTTCACTCCCGGCGATTAAGCGGCCCCATCCGCGCGCGAGCTTCGCTCTCCGCGCCGCCTTCCCCTCTGAAAGCACGGACGGAGAAGGCTCGCGAGTGCGGTTCGGGCTACTCAGTTGGTGAGTATTGATGATCACGTAAGATCACGACTTGGATCTTGCGCTGCGGAATACACCCACTAGCCCGGATAATTCATGACGCGATTGCGGTAGAAGGCCGAGACCGCAGCGAAAAGGGCGCACGCCGTATCGCAGGACCGAGGCGTACTGTAACGTACGCCGCAGGTCCGAGAAACGCCGTACGACCTTTGCAGCGCGGAGTCGTCATGAATTATCCGGGCTAGAGCCAGCGCTCATGAGAGTCACCATCGTACTTTCGTTTCTTTCGATCTCCGTTTTTAGCTTCATCGCGTGCGGCGGAAATGACACCGCGGACGATTCGGAGTCGACGCAGGATGATTCCGATGCGTCTTCCGTCGACAACGCCAGTTCTTCGTCTAGCGACACTGGTTCTTCGGGCCGCCGCGACTCCGGCGCCGATGCGAACGGCGGGACGACTTCCGGTGACGTGGGTCCGCCGCCCAGCGGCACGTGCACGGTCACAAAGGACAAGAATGGCTTTTTCACGCGCAACTCGAGCCTCGGTTCATACGTCGCGTATGTGCCTGCGAGCTACTCACCGAACACGCCCATGCGGCTTATCGTGGGATTGCACGGCTGCGGCGACGACGCGTTGAACTTCGCGCATTGGGCCATCAACCCGAACACCGCAACACAGCAGTACATTGGCATTTCCGTGGATGGCGCCACGTCGCCGGATGGTGAGGGTTGTTGGGACGTTGGCAACGACGACCCGAAGGTTCTCGCGGCAGTGGACGATATTTCGAAGTGTTACTGGGTTGATCAATCAAGGATCACAATTGCAGGTTATTCGTCTGGTGGGATTCTGGCTTACAGCGTTGGCCTGCAGAACGCGTCGCGATTCGCAGGCATTCTCATTGAGGATTCGGGCCTCTACCCACTCGACGAGGACACGCTGCTTGCGAATGCGTGGTGGGAAACTCCCGATTGCAAATATCACTCACGATCACGACTCGGACTTTCCGCTCGCTCAGGTGCAAGCCGATTGGGACAAGATCACGGCGGCCGGCTTTCCGCTGGCGAGCAAGATTGTTTCTGGCACGCATAGCGGAACCGGCACCGACTGGTCCGGCTGGCTCATCCCCCAGTCCGCGGGTTGGTCACTGCCGTAACTCAGAACGCGGACGATTTTAGGAATTGGCACAAGAAAGTCTCGACCTCCGAACCGGGGCCGCCAATGTATTCGCCTCCGAAGATGGCGAATTGGTGGTGGACCCCCTGATCGTTACGCAAGTTCGAGAACTTACTAACAACATGATCCCAGTACGGGTGTGCACCCTTAGCAACAAACCAGTTCGGGTCATTCAGTACCGCTGTTACATTTTGGTTTAGCCCAATCGCTTTCACAATCTTGTTGTGAGTTATAACGTTGAACGCGCCGCCGACCATTCGAAGTTTTGGAGTCTTTGCGATCGATTTATACCATTGAACAATTTCGTTGATCTTCGTACCGGTCTTATTGCAGTCGAACAAGTACAACTCCTCAACTTGATGTTTGTTGGCCGCCAACGCCTTCCAGAGTGCCTCGCCCCCATAACTGAAAGCGCTCAAACCAAATCGACCTAACCGAGCATTCGCAACGTTCCGGCAAATAAGCTGACGTGCCCACAAGTTGCGAAGGATCTGCTCACAGAGAGTGGGCAAATCCTTCGTTACTGCTTTGCCAAACGCTCCACCAGACGGCCATGGATGAATCATGAGCACTGCACGCCCGGATTTCACGAGCGCGTTTTCGAATCCACAAAAAAGCCAGATTTCGTTCCGATCCTCGATGTGATCACGCTCATATGCACGAGCATAAGGATCGAAATCATCTTTCGGGGCGAGCAAGTACCGCATAAGCTCCCACATCTCATGCGCTTGATCTACCTTCGTATATCCAAACTGGCTGGAGGGACGAAAGAACGTCAAGCAAGAAACGGCAGCTTCTGAGGATGCGATGCATTTATCAGGCACGCTCGCAAACCACACAATCGGGAAACCACCCGTATAACCTAAAGGCACCAATCGGGAGCCTGGCTGATGGCCCTGATGATACTCAGTCCAGTATTTGGCATAAACTTGCCAGAATGGCTCAATGTCGACAAATTCAGTTCGCAGCGTGATGACTGCTGCTCCAATTGGGCCCGCGTTACTCATGCCCGCTAGACCCTTGATAACAGCAAGTGGATGGGGCCCTCCACCGAACGCGGCCATGGGATCGGGATCGATCCGCGTTCCATCCTTGACGGTATAGGATTGCTCGATTCGAAGAACCTCCGCACTCGTGGCCGGAAACTTCGTTGTTGCCGGGAAAGACGCCACGAATGACGCCTTGAGCGTTAGCTTGGTGGTTCCATTCGGAACCTCGAATACCCGTTTTCCAAGCGGTGCGGATATGGGAGAGAGGGCCTTTCCATCGACTGCGAGCTCAATGGCTGCGCCAGCGTCTGGCAGAAGAGGCGATCGTTCATTGAGCCATTTAACGGTGACCTGGATCATAGCTTCCTTCGCATGGATTTAAATTTGGACATACTCATCAGTTTGGCGAAACTGGGGTTGGACTTGAAGATATGGAGGCGGTCCGGCGGTACTTTTTGAGCTGCCCGTGGTTCCACTTCCACTCCCAAGAATCAAGGGAACATACCTTCTTATAGTCTGCATGCGCTTTCTTGAAGCCAGGGTTCGATGCAAAAAATTCCATCGCAACGGGACAGCCCCTACAATGCGCTTCCTCGAAAACCAGGGTATCGTTTCGGACTCGTGGAACAAAACTAATCCAAGGAACCGCGTCATCGAAATTGTTGCCAGGCAGTCCTGTTGCTTGTTCAAAGACAACGCGAAGGACACTTCCCTCGAGCGCATAGAGAATCGTCTTGACGTACGAGCTATAATCAGAGGCTCCCATGAATCGATAGCAGCGGAGAAGGGGAGCATCACGACCGGGCAACAGGAGCTCGCGATCACAAGTGCATTGGTCTCGCTCAGGCCCTCTAGAGGGGCAGCTCTTGTCGCGCGGGAAGTGCACATGATGTGCCTTCAGCCAAGCATCGAGGTCCAAAGGAGGCGTAGCAGCTCCACTAAAGGGAGTGTAGTCACCGATTGGATCTCCGTCTGGGCAGTCGCCGCGTAAATGCCGCATTAACTCCGTTCGGGGATCGTATTCGGACGCCGTGTTGGGGCTGGCCGATGCATCCACAGCATCCGGGCTTTCTGAGTGCGCATCTGCGTTCACTACATCTACATCTCGATCTACATCTCGAATTTCCACATGCTGGTGAGACGGCAAATCCGGAGAGCGGCATGCAACCAGAAAGGGTGGAAGCCAAAGAATAAGCTTCATGTTTCCTCCAGCTCTTTTCCCTCCGCTGTGGTCGAGTCAGGCTTCCGATCGATGGGCAGCTTTTCCAAAAAGTTGTTGAGAAACTTGAAGTCTGCACGCTCCATCGCTTGGTGAATCGCGTCAATTTTCGCTTCAACCCACGTTGTACTTGGCTCCGATTTGCATGCGATTTTGACGGCTGCTCCGCTTCCATCCGCGTGCGCTTGGAAGAGGGACAATCCCGAGTCATCCTCCGAATCGGCAAAGGACCACGAGCCACGGTTTGCAAGCGCGAGATCTCCCCAGCTTGGGGCATGCCCAACGTCGTAGAAGTCGAATCGGGTGGCAATCATCAACGTTTGCGGCTTGCCCGACGGAATCTTGACCGGCTTCGTCGCATTGGTGAGCGCGCGTATCTGAACGTTTTCATCGAGCTTCGCTCGGGTGTACCGTGGCAGCTTCTCGCTGCCAGAGAGCGCCTGACGCAACGATGCCGGATCGAGCACCCTGGCAATGGCGGTCCCCGCAACCCCACGGGTGCGAGCGGCCCCATCCGCACCCGTCACACATACCTCCTCCCCTGACGGCGTCTCGAGCAGCACACGCACATTGGCAAGTGGCTGCTCTCTTTCATTCACCAGAATCAACTCGTATGGAACAATCGTCTTGTCCGACGCTTCCGGATCACGCTGTGGAGTCATCGCTGCAGATTGCTCGCCCTGCCCAGCCGAGGAACCGGACTCGATGAGAACATCCATCTGTCCTGAAATCAGCGTGGCACCGCAGGCCGTACTATCACCATGCCGAGCAACCGGCGCACCATCGATCTGCACCACGGGATCTCCCGTGACAATGGGGTTGGTACCATGCCCCGGCATCGGACAGGCCACCGGATCCCCCACCCGCGCGATCGGCTTCCCATCAGCATCCGTCAACGTCCCTCCCTTGAGGACGACCCCACCATGCGAAGTTTTATCTCCTACAACGATAAGTGGTTTTCCCATGACCTCGTTATAAGCGAGGAGATGACAGTGCGACCAGCAAAGATCTGGGTTAGCCTCAGCGGTCATGGTCCAAACCACCACGACTCCCAGCAAAAATATCCTCGAACAAACCCCCGGCCGCGCGCTCACATTCTTGCGTGGTCTTACCAAATCGCGAGTGCTGTACATGCAGCTCGCTGCGGCTGGCTACACGGCCGACGATCATCAAGAGGGCTGGCACCTTCTTTTCAAAGCGAGTGGCTACGTGCCGACCGAGCCACCACCTCGCATTACGAAGTCGCCAGCGTTCGATGCGCTCACCGAGCTCGATGCGTGGGATGAGAGCGGTTTCGCACGCGTTCGGGCGGCACTCGAGCGACTGCACCCGCACCAGGCTGCGTTCGTCTTCGCCGGACCGCTGACTGCATCGACCGGTGCTGGCGCGGTGGTTGGCGTCAAGACGCTGCTCGATCGGCTCGACGCCCTCGAGTCAGGTAAGGGGCGCGACAAGAGCGATCAGAAGGGTGACGCGGCGGCCATCGCGACGCTCGACAAACGCGGCATCACCAAAGCCGAGCGCAAACGCCTGCGAGCGCTCGTCGACGCCGCGCGCGACGTGGGTGACGCCGAGCCCGAGGGGTCGCCGGCCGTCGCCGATTCGTCGCACTCCAAGGATCTGGCGAAGCTCTATGCATGGTACAAGGATTGGTCTGTCACGGCGCACAGCGTGATCAAGAAGCGCGCGTCGCTCATCATGCTCGGACTCGCGAAGAGAAAGTCGTCCAAGTCCAAGGGAGACGAAGCTCCGGCCGCCGACGGGTCCGAGGTCGAAAACCCCGCGAAAACAGACGCTCTCTAACCTTCCTGATGGCCAAGAAGCTTCCCTGATGGGCCGCGGAGTCTTCCAGACCGGATTTTGGCTTAAATTTTCGATCTCGAAGCCCGCGCTCGGTCCTTCCAACCTCGAAAGGGCGTCTTTCTCGGCAGATTTTCGGTCAGGGAAGCTTCATTTCCATCAGGGAAGCTTCGAAGATCGTCGGGGAAGCTTCAGGACGGTCATGACGGGCGACAAACTCGTACTCCACGCCCCGAAACCAGTCAGATCATGCGAAGAATCCTATGACACCTCGTCGCTGCGGACGGTAAACTGCGCGCCGACTTGGAAGGATACTCAAGGATGCGACTCCATACACTCGCTGTCATGATTGCGGTTGGTTCGCTCGTGTGCACTCCGGCGAGCGCACAATTTATACGCAGAAAGAAGAGGCTAGTTAGCCTCGATTCGCTCGCGACGGCTGTCGAACTCGCTCTCAGGTGGGCGAAAAGAACACCGGAAGTAGCAGCTTGGATCTAGATTGCACCACCGGAGCCAAGCCCTATGCGAATCACTGTCGTACTTCTGTCTCTTTCGATCTCAATTCTTAGCCTCATTGCGTGCGGTGGAAGCGACACCGCGGATGATTCCCCAACGTCCCCAGCGGACCCGGAGTCGACGCAGGACTCCGATGCGACTTCCATCGACAGCGCCGATTCTTCTTCAGCCGCCGATACTGATTCATCAGCAAACGATGCCTCTTCAGCAAACGATGCCGGCTCTTCGTCGCGTGACGCTGGTTCTTCGAGGCGCGACTCTGGTGCTTCGGCCGGCGACTCCGGCGCTGTTGCGAACGACAGCGGGACGACTTCCGACTCCGGCGCTGTTGCGAACGACAGCGGGACGACTTCCGACTCCGGCGCTGTTGCGAACGACAGCGGGACGACTTCCGGTGATGCGGGTCCGCCGCCGAACGTCGTGTGCTCGATCGTGAAGGGCAGCTTCTTCACGGTCAGCACGAGCCAAGTGTCATACGTCGCATATGTGCCTACGAGCTACTCGCCGAACACGCCCATGAGGCTCATCGTGGGATTGCATGGCTGCGGCGATACTGCGGCAAACTTCGCACAATGGGCCATCAACCCGAACACCGCAACGCAACAGTACATCGGTATTGCCGTGGATGGCGCAACGTATGGCGGCGGCTGCTGGGATGTTGGCAATGACGACCCGAAAGTCCTCGCGGCAGTGGACGATATCTCGAAATGTTATTGGATTGATCAATCGAAGATCACCATCGCGGGGTACTCGTCCGGTGGGCTCGTGGCTTACAACGTTGGCCTGCAGAACGCGTCGCGCTTCGCGGGCATTCTCATCGAGGACTCTGGCCTCTACCCACTCAATGAGGACGCGCTGCTTGCGAACGCATCGCGCAAGATCCCAATTGCAAATATCACTCACGATAGCGACACGGAGTTTCCGCTCGCTCAGGTGCAGGCCGATTGGGATAAGATCACAAAGGCTGGTTTTCCGCTGACGAGCAAAGTTGTTTCAGGCACGCATGACGGAACCGGCACCGACTGGTCCGGCTGGCTCATCCCCCAATCGGCGAACTGGTCGGTTCCGTGACCGCTCCAACTGGGGGCACTTGTAGAGTAGGGGGCGTTCCCTTACACTTCGCCGCCCATGAAAACGGTGAAGTTTTTCGGCGCGCTCCTTGCGATTTCGCTTGCAACGTTTGGTGCGGGTTGCAGTCGCAACAACATCGAAGCCGTGAACCTCGCCAACGAAGCAGATCAGGCGAAGGCCACCGATCTGGAGGGCGCCATCTCCAAGTACGAGCAGGCGATGAACCTCGATCCAACGAACCATCGCATCCTCTGGAAGCTCGCGCAGGCGTACGCAAAGAAGGAAGCATGGGACAAGGTCGCCACCACCTGCGCGCGCGCCGAGAAGCTCGCGCCGAAGTTCGCCAATTACTTCTTCCTCCACGGTTACGCGCTCTCGCAGCAAGCCGCCAAAGGGGCCACGTCGTACGCCGACGCGAAGCCGCCGCTCGAAGAGTCCATCCGGCTCGATCCGAACGGCCCGAACTATCCCGCGGCGAACGATGCGTGGGACGCGAGGAACGCGGGGGCGGCGCACCACGAGCTCGCGGAGGTTCTCCTTCATCTCGACGATGAAGCAGGCGCGCTCAAGGCGTACACGCAGGCGATCGTCGTCAGGCCCGACACGCTCGGTTTTTATCCGCCGCTCGCGGACCTCTATCTGCGTCTGAACCACCTCCCGGAGGCCGAGCAGGTGCTCCACGAGGCCGTCGGTCTCGCGAAGGAAGGCGACAAGTCGCTCTTCAACATTCACAGCCTGCTCGGCGACATCGCAGATCGGAAGCACGATCTCAACAAAGCCGTCAGCGAGTACGAGCTCGCGCGAAAGGCATGCGGATCATGCACCGAGCCCGGACAGCAGATCGCGTTTTTCAATCTCGGTGCGGCGTACGCGAGCCTGACACCGCCGAAGAAGAGTGAGGCGATTGCGCAGCTTCAATCCTTCCAGCGCGTGGTCTGCAAGGGCGCAGCGGCACAGCGTTACGCGGACCAGTGCACACAGGCACAACAGCTCGCGACCAAGCTTGGTGGAACGCTTCAGTAGACTGCCTGCGACAGGGGCAGGCACGGGGGCAGGCCGGCAGGCCCCTACAGTCGACAACGCACTGTGATAGGGCAGGCACGGGGGCCTGCCCCTACGGCCGACAACGCACTGTGATAGGGCAGGCACGGGGGCCTGCCCTATCACTACGGCCGCCAAACCACCGTAGGGGCGGCCCCCCGTGGCCGCCCTTCTCTCCTCTTCGTTGCGCCACGCTGCAAAATTCGAATTCACTTGTTCATTTGGTAGGCGACATGCCTACACGCACGGGGTCGCAGAAAATTGCTTGCGATCATTGTGATCAACGCCACCACTTGCTGCGCGCGCTCTGATAGGTTGCACACGAACGTTTTCGATTTGCCGCGATCTCATCGTTGGGGCCTGCGGTCCCGCCTCGATTTCGCGTCAACTTGAAAGCGGTCTTGCCACAAGGCGTGTCGGTTTTTGGATAACCGAGGGAGTCAATGGACCTGCAGGAACGTCTCACGCAGCTCGAAAACGTTCGCGATTGGCAAGGGCTCGTCGAAGAGCTCGAAAAAGCAGTTCAGTCCGCGAGCGACAACGAAGCGAAAGCAAGTTTCCATCTGCGACTAGGCCACGTTCTCGAGCAGAAATTCCTCGCGCACGTGAAGGCCCTCAAGCACTTCCAGGACGCGTACAAACTCAATCCCGTCCTTGGCGAGAGTTTGGAGGCAGCTCGCACCGTCTACTGGTCGCTCGGGAAAGTGAACATGGTGCAGAAGCTGCTCGAGCTCGAGCTGCGCACCGCCAAGGACGAATCACGTGTGACCGAGCTGCTCACCGAGCTCGGCGACGTGCTCTGCGATCTTGGTAACTACGACAAGGCGACGAGCACGTACGCGCGTGCGCTCGCAACGAGCGGAGGCAAGAGCGCTGAAGCGCGCTCCTGCCTCGAGGACGTGCAAGCCGATAGCGGATCGTGGCAGGCGCACGTCAAAGAGCTCCTACGCATGGCAGACGAGACGACGTCCGTTGCCGCGAAGGGCCACCTCTTTTTGCGTGCGGTGCGCATCACGCGTCGCTTCGGGCCAGACGACGTGGTCGGATTGCTTGCGCGCGCGTACACCGCGGACCCGCTCCACTTGCAGGTTGCGGCGCTCTACGAAGGCGCCGTCTCGGAGCAGGGCAAGCTCGATGAACTCGAGGCTCTCCAGCTCCGTTTGATCAACGAACAGAGCGACACCAAGGTGCGCGCGCGCTTCGCGCATTTCTTTGGTACGCGCTGGGTGTCGCGTCATCAGAATGCCGACACGGGGTTGAAGTTTCTCGAGATGTCACTCCATCTCGATCCCGAGAACGTCGCTGCGTTCTATTACCTGCGCGACGCCTACGGCCGCAAAGGAGGCGACTGGGATCGCGTGCTCGCGCTCGTGGACGACGTGGTCACGCCGTCGACGGACAACGCGAGTGCGTCGTTCCTTCTCGGACAGGCGGGGACCATCGCGTGGCGTCAGCTCGGAAATTTGCTCCGCGCGCGCGCGGTGTTTTCGCGCCTCGGTATGATCGATCCGGCGCACCCGTCGCTCCGTGCGTTCGAGGCACAGATTGGCGAGTCGCTCTCGGCTCGGCCGGCAAGCCCCGTTGCCGAGTCCGCCCCGCTGCGCGAGACGCCGCCACCACCGGCGAAGATCGCACCGCCGATCCACGAAGAGCCCCACGAAGTAGCCCCGACACCCTCCGTCGAGGCGCCCACCTCCGAACCCGCCACCGTGAGGCTCTCGGAGCCGCCGGCGTCCGCGAAGCACGAGGCGCCCGCCAGCGTGCTGCACCAAGAGCCGCCGGCTTCCGTCGTCGCCGCGCACGCCGCGGAAGGTGACACAAGCAAGCTCGACGAGCTTCGCGCGCTCGCCGACAAGCAGGAGGCGAACAAGCGTTACAACGAGTACGTCAAGACGCTGCTCAAGCTTGCGGCCCTCGTTCCCGACGACGCCGAAAAGATTGCACTCTACACGAAAGCCGCCGAGCTCTATTCGGGCAAGTTTGCCAACCAAGCCGAGGCCGTCAAAGCGTACGAGGCGGTTCTCGCGATCGATCCGGAGAACCGCACGGCGATCGATTACCTGCGTCAGATGTACGAGAAGCGCCGGGACTGGGAGAAGCTCCTCGGTCTCGAGCGGCGGGAGGCCGAGCGCCTTTATGGCGACGAGCGCGCGCGCAAGTTCCTCGAGATCGCGAAGCTCGCGAGCGAGCGCGTCAAGAAGCCCGAGGTCTGCATCGAGCTTTGGGTGCGCGTGCTCGACAGCGATCCGTTGAACGTCGAAGCGCTCGGCGCCCTGGGTGGCCTCTACGAGCGAAGCAAGGAGTACGACAAGCTCGTTAGCGTTCTCGAAAAGCAGGTCGACGTCACTTCCGACACGGCGCCAAAGATTCAGATCCTCACGAAGCTCGGCACGATCTACGGCGATCGCCTGAACAACGACGAGGGCGCGGTCAACGCGTGGCGGCAGCTTCTTCTTCTCGATCCGCACGATCGCAAGGCGCAAGAAGCGCTCAAGAAGAAGTACCTCGCGCTCGGCCGGTGGGACGACCTCGAAGTCTTCTACGCGGAGACGGGCAAGTGGGACGAGTTCATTCGCGTTCTCGAGCAACAAGAGGCGAAGGAGACCGCCGCGGACGCGAAGATCGGACTTCTCTTCAAGATCGCCGAGCTCTGGTCGAGCAAGAAGCAGAAGAACGATCGCGCGGCGCGCGCTTATGAAAAGGTTCTCGAGCTCGATCCGTCGAGTTTGCGCGCTGCGGAAGCCCTCATTCCGATCTACTCGCACGCGGGCAACTCGAAGGCGCTCGCAAACGCGATCGAAGTCAAGCTCGGTCACGAGGAAGACGATCACGCGAAGCTCGCGCTCCTGCGCGAAGTCGCCGCTCTCTACGAAGGCAAAGTCAAAGAGCCCGAGAAGGCATTCGCGCGCTATCTGGCGGCGTTTGCGCTCTTCCCGTCGGATGAACAGAGCACGGTCGACGTCGAACGCGCGGCAAAGGCCACCGGTGGGTGGTCCGAGGTCGAAGCGGCTTATCGCACGGCCATCGATCGAACGACGGATTCAGGCGACGTGTCGCTCGCCATCACGCTGCGCCTCAAGCTCGGTCGCGTCCTCGTGGAGGAGATGAACCAGGTCGATCAGGCGCTCGAAGTCTATCGTGCCGTCTACGACGCGGACAGCGACAACGTCGACGCGCTCGCGGCGCTCGAGCGTCTTTATCGCGCGACGGAGCGCTACACGGATCTGCTCGGCATCTACGAGAAGCGACGCGATCTCTCGCAGGACCACGAAGAGAAGAAGCAAATCAGCTACGAGATCGCGAAGCTCTACGAGACCGAGGTCAAGGATCTCGATCGCGCCATCGACACGTACAACGGCGTCTTGGAAGACGAGCCAACGGACAGCCGTGCGCTCGCGGCGCTCGACGTGCTCTACGGGCAGCTCGAACGCTGGGAGCCGTACGTCGACACGTTGCGCCGCCGGATCGAGCTCGATACGACCGAACAGGAGCTCATCGATCTCAAGTTCCGGCTCGGTCAGACGCTCGAGCAGCATATCGGCGATGCGGCTTCCGCGCTCGACAACTACCGCGAGATCCTCCTCCTCAACGCGCAACACGACGGCGCGCGCGAGGCTCTCGAAGCCATGCTCGGCAACGAGTCGCTGCGCGGCCAATCCGCCGCCATCCTCGAGAACATTTACGAGGAGCGCGGCGATTCGGTGAAGCTCCTCACGGCGCTCGACATCCTCAGCGAGAGCGAGGACAGCGCCGACAAGCGCGTCGCGCTCTTGCGCAAGATCGCGCGCGTGTCGAGCGAGATGTTGAACGATCACGCGCGTGCGTTCAAAGCGCTCGCGTCGGCGCTCCGCGAGCAGCCCGACAACGCGCAGGCGCGCGCCGAGATCGAGCACATCGCCGAGATCTCGACGACGTGGAAGTCGCTCACGGTGCTCTACGAGCAGATTGCCGACAGCGTGACCAACGGCGATCTCGCGCGCTCGTACTGGATGCGTTCGGCGCAGATCGAAGATCAGGAGCTCGGTCTCGTCGACGAAGCCGCGGCCGGTTACGTCCGCGTCCTGTCGCTCGATCCCGCCGACGGCGAAGCCCTCGACGCTCTCGAGGCGCTCTTCGTCCGCACGCAGCGCTGGACCGATCTCATCGGCGTCATCGAGCGCCGCATCGAGCAGACCGCCGATCCCGCGCGGCGGGAAGCTCTTTACGTGCAGATGGCACGCATTTACGACGGCGAGCTCGGTCGTCCGGACGACGCGGTCACGTCCTACAAGCGCGTTCTCGATCTGGATCCTGCGAGCCACACGGCGCTCGAGGCGCTCGACGCGCTCTTCACGCGGCAGCGGCGGTGGGCCGATCTCGCGGAGAACCTCGAGGCGCAGCTCGCCCTCGCAACGGACGCGGACATGCAACTGTCGCTCATGCTCCGTCTCGCGTCGCTGCGCGAGGCGGAGATGGGTCAGATCGAGCAGGCCATCGACGGCTATCGCTCGGTGCTCGAACGTGACGTGACGAACGCGCAGGCGCTCGCGGCGCTCGAGCGGCTCGGCCGCGAACCCGACTACGAGCTCGTGATCGCCGACTTGCTCGAGCCGCTCTACCGCCAGATCGGCGACTACCAGAAGCTCATTTTCGCACACGAAGTGCAGGTGCGCCGCGCGGACGACGTCTCACGCCGCGTCGATCTCTTGCACCAGATCGCGGGGCTCTACGAAGACGCCGCTGCCGATCTCGACAGCGCATTCGCGACGCACGCGCGCGCCCTCAGGGAGGATCCGGCGAGCGAAGTCACGCAGCAGCAGATCGACCGTGTGGCGCGCGCCACGGGGCGCTTCGCGGATCTCGCGAAGGTGTACCGCCAACTCGGAGAAGAGATCCAAGACGTCGAGCTCGCGAGCTCGCTCTTCATGATCAGCGCGCACGTCTACGAAGCGGACATCGGCGACGTCAACACGGCCATCTCGCTCTACCGTCGCGTCCTCGAGACCGAGCCGGCGCACCTCGCGGCGGCCGAGTCCCTCGAGCGCCTCTTCCGCCACACCGAGCGCTACGAGGATCTGTCGCTCATCTTGCAGCGCAAGGCCGAGATCCTCTCCGATCCCAGCGACAAGAAGAATGCGCTCTTCCAGGCTGCGGCCATTGAGGAGGACCTTCTCGAAAGGCCCGAGGCAGCTATTGCAGTTTACAAGAAAGTGCTCGACATCGACGAGGACGATGTCCGCGCGCTCGACGCGCTCAGCAAGCGTTACCTCGGCCTGTCGCGCTGGCAGGACTTGCTTTCGGTCTACTCGAAGAAGGCCGATCTCGTCGCCGATCCCGAGGAAAAGAAGCGCATCTACGATCAGGTCGGCGGCGTCTACGAACGCGAGCTCGGCGACATCCCGCGCGCCATCGACACCTACCAGAAGATCCTCGAGCTCGATCCGGACGATCGCAAGGCGCTCGAGCGCCTCGATATCCTCTATGAGCACGCAGGGAATTGGCAGGAGCTTCTGGGGATCCTCACGCGCGAAAGCGAGATGTGTGAGGACCCGAACGAGGCGATCGGTTTTCAGTATCGCATCGCGGAGCTCTACGAGAAGAGACTCGACGACGTCCCGCGCGCCATCGAGCTCTATCGCGAGATCCTCCAGCGCCAGGTGGATCACGAGCCAACCCTTCGCGCTCTCGAAGGATTGAAGAGTGGCGACAGGGATCCGCTCGGGGCTGCCGCGGTGCTCGAGCCGGTCTACGAAGCAGCGAGCGACTGGCCCCGCCTCATCAGCGTGCACGAGGTGCAGGTTCGCCATGCATCGGATGCATTTTCGCAGGTCGATCTTCTGCACCGCATCGCGCGCCTCTACGAGGATGCGCTCGAGGATCATCGCGCAGCGTTCGATACGTACGCGCGCGCTCTCGCCCTGGACAACGGCAACGAAGCCACACTTCAGAGCCTCGAACGCCTCGCGATGGTGGTGGATCGCTGGCCGGCGGTCGCTGCGCTCTACGACGCGGAGCTCGACAAACTGGCGGAGTTGCCCGATCGCTTCGTGGATCTCGCGCTCCGCACGGCGCAGATCTTCGAGACTCAGCTCGATGACGTCGACAACGCGATCGTCCGCTACCGGCGCGTCATCGAAGTCGAGCCGGAGAACCAAACGGCGGTGCGTTCGCTCGACCGGCTCTACATGCAGACCGAGCGTTGGGCCGATCTCGCAGCCATTCTCGAGCGCGAGGCGGAGATCGGTCAGAGCGCCGACGAGATCCTCGATCTCAAATACCGGCTCGGTGAAGTCGAGCAACATCGCCTGTCGAACCTCGACGCAGCGATCGCCGCGTACCGCGACGTTCTCAACGCCGCGCCCGATCACGCGCACACCCTTGCAGCGCTCGAAGGTCTCTTCGCGTCAGGGACGAAGCAAGTCGAGATCGCCGAGATCCTCGAGCCGCTCTACCGCGCCTCCGAGGAGTGGGAGAAGCTTGCCGGGGTTTACGAAGCGCAGCTCGCGCACACCGAGGGGCAAGAGGAGCGCCTCCAAGCCTACTATCGCATCGCGGATCTCTACGAGGAACGACTCGTCGATCCGGTGCAGACGCTTGCAGTCTACATCCGTGCGCTCAAAGAGTTCCCGCTCGATGAAAAATCGGGTGAAGAGGCGCCGCGCCTCTCGGGTTCCATCGACGGTGGTTGGGAGACGCTCGCGAACGCGTACGCCGACATCGTAGGGTTGCACGAGGATACGAACATCCAGCGCACGATCGGGCGCCGGCTCGCCAAGACGTTCGAAGACGAGCTCGGCGACATCGACAAAGCGGTCGAGACGTACCGTTATGTTCTGGCGGTCGCGCCGCTCGACTTGGAATCGCTCGCGAATCTCGACCGCATCTACTTGTCGATCGAGGCGTGGGAAGATCTCGCCGGCGTCCTGGAGATGCGCGTGCAGGCGGAGACGGCGGACGTCGATCTCGTCGATCTCTACGCGCGGCTCGGTGAGGTTTATGAAACGCGCCTCGGTGACATTCCGAAAGCGACGGTTGCATACCGCAAGATCTGCGACGGTCTCGACAAGACGCACGACGGTGCGGTGCAAGCGCTCGCTCGCATCTACTCGGCGCAAGGCGCGTGGGTGGATCTCAACGCGGTCTACGAACGCGAGCTCGAAAACGCGTCGGGGGACGTTGCCGAAGCCGAGATTCGAGCGCGCACTGCAAACCTCGCCTCCGAGCGCCTGAACGATCCCGCTCGCGCGATCGAGACGTGGAAGGTCGTCTTGGATCTTCGCGGCGAGGATCCGGAGGCGCTCACCGCTCTGTCGAACCTCTACGAGTCGCAGCAGGCATGGCGCGAGCTCGTCGACATCCTCGAGCGCGAGTTCGACATTGCGCCGAGCGACGACGACCGCGTCAACATCCTCACGCGTCGGGCGCGCACGTTTGCGTCGTGTCTGCATCGGGACGAGTTCGCGCTCGAGGACTGGAACCGCGTGCTCGACATCGACTACGCGAACCTCGCGGCGCTGCGCGCCATTGCCGACATTCGACGCCGGCAGAACGATCCGCAGGAGCTCGTCTCAGCGCTGCACCAGATGGTCGATCGCGCGTCTTCGCTCCTGGACGCCGAGGAACTCAAAGAGATCTTCCGCGAGCTCGGTAAGGTCTACGGCGAGTCGCTTGCGCAGCCGTTCGACGCGGCCGACGCATGGCGCAAGCTCCTCGAGGTTGGTCCCGACTTCGAGGCCATGAATGCTCTCGAGGCCATCTACCGCGGGCAGGAACAATGGCCCGACGTCATCGACGTCAAGATGCAGCGTGCGGCGGCTCTCGAGGATCCGGCTGCGAAGATCGAAGAGTACCGTCAAGTCGCCCAGCTCTGGCGCGAGACCGTGGAGGAGCCGGACAGTGCCACGGCTGCCTGGCAGCACGTTCTCGAGATCGACCCCGCACACGACGAAGCCTTTACCGAGCTCGAAAAACTCCACACCGCTGCGTCGCGCTGGGAACCGCTCGTCGAACTCTATCTCGTTCGCCTCGACACGCGCACGGAGACCGCGGAGAGGACGGATCTCCTTCGCCGCATTGCCCGCGTCTTCGAGGAGAAACTCGACGACAAGAACCAGGCGTTCGACGCGCTCATCAATGCGTTCGGCGAAGACTTCCACGATCGCGAAACGACCAAGTATCTCGAGCGCATGGCCCAAGCGACGGGTCGCTGGAACGAAGTGATCCAGACGGCGAATGGTTGGCTCGAGCAGCAGACCGAGCCGCAGCAAAAGATCCGTCTCTGTCTGCATCTCGCCAAGTGGTACGGCGACGATCTTGGTCACCCCGAGTACGCGCAGCCTTATTACGCGCAGATCGTCGCGCTCGATCCGAACAACGTCGGTGCGCTGCGCCAGATGGGGCAGCTCTATCGGAAAAATGGCAACTGGCAGCAGCTCGGCGCCACGCTCACGCGCGCGCTCGACGTGGCCGTGACGGACGTCGATCGCAAAGAGATCCAGACCGAGCTCGGTGAGTTGCTCGACAGCCAGATGGGCCAGACGGATCAAGCGATCACGTATTTCCAGCGCGCCCTCGAGGTCGATCCGCAATTCATCTCGGCGATCGAGAATCTCGAGCGCATCTACGCCGCGCGCGGGCAGAATCGGGAGCTCGTCGACATCCTCACGCGCAAGGTCCCTGCGCTGACGGATCCCGCGGAAGTCGCAAACACCAAGCTTCGTATCGCGGCTCTCTACGAACAGGCGTCGGACGCTCAGCGTGCCGCGCAGACGTATCGCGAGGTCGTCGAGATCGAGCCCGGCAATCTCCAGGGTTTGCGCGGTCTCGGGCGCGCTTACGAGACCCTCGAGCAGTGGCCCGATCTCGTCGGCGTACTCGAAGCGGAGCTCGACGTCGTCACGACGGAGAGCGATCGCATCACCATCCTCATGCAGCTCGCCGGGCTTCAGGAGGAGCAGTTCCGCAAGCCCGACGTGGCCGCGGCTCGACTCGAGCAGGTGCTCGAGATCGATCCGAACCACGAAGAGGCGTACTTCGCGCTCGAGCGTTGCTATCGCAAGCTGCGTCAGTGGAACGAACTCATCAACGTCTACGAGCGTCACGTCCTGGCCACGCTCGATCGCAAGACGAAGATCGATCTGTACGGCGCGATCGCCCAAGTTTACGCCGAGGAGATCAACGATCCCGAACGCGCCATCGACGCGTACAAGAACATCGTCGATCTCGACGACACGAACTTGCCTGCCCTGGAGGCGCTGTCGAGGCTCTACGACAAACTCGACGACGCGTCGCAGTCGATCGACTACATGACGCGCGTCGCCGAGCTCACGCAGGATGAGAAGCAGCGAGTCGAGTCCTTCTACAAGATCGGCAAGGCTCTCGACGAAAAACTCGGGGATCGCGTCGCTGCGCAGGATCGCTACGAGATGGCGCTCGATCTCGATCCGTCGCACACCGCGACGCTCGGCGCTCTTCGCCAGATCGCGGTCGACAACGCCGACTACGACAAGGCCGCGCGCTACATCGACCAGGAACAGAGCTACACGGCTGCGCCGCGCCAGCGCGCGCGCTTGCTCGTCGACTTGGGGCGCTTGCGCGAGGACATGCTCGGCGATCACGAGAGCGCCGTGCTCGCGTGGGAAGCGGCGCACGAAGCCGATCCCGAGAACGAAGAAGCCGCGCTGCCGCTCGTCGACGAATACATCGTTCGGGAGTCATGGGAGCGCGCCGAAGTGCTGCTCGACATGCTCACGCGCAAGGCAAGTAAGCGCGATCGCGGCGAGCAGCACGCGATGTGGAACAAGCTCGGGTTGGTCTCCGCGTCACTCCACAAAGACGACAAGGCCTACAAGGCGTACAGCGCGGCTCATCAACTCGATCTCACCGACCAGACGACCATCCGCGGTCTTGCGGAGGTGTGCTTCCGTCTCGGCGAATGGGGCCCGGCGCTCACCAACTTCCAGAAGGTGCTGACGTCACTCGGTGAGGACGAGAACCAGGAGCGCGCCGACGTCTACTTCAAGCTCGGATCCATCAAGCGTGAGCAGGGTCAGGTCAAGCAAGCCATCAACAACTTCGAGAAAGCTCTCGGCGTGGATGCCGCGCACGTGCCCACGCTCCAAGCCTTGGTCGGAGTCTACTCCGGTCTCAAAGACTGGAAGCAGGTCGTCGCTTACAAGCGACAGATGCTCGACTCGATGGTGGAGGGTGACGAGCGCTTCGCGTTGCTCGTCGACATCGGCGACGTCTGGAACGAACAGGACAAGAACCCCGCGCGCGCCGTTGAAGCTCTCGAGGAAGCGCGGGATCTGAAGCCGAACGATCGCCCGCTTTTGCACAAGCTGCTCTCGCTCTACGAGACGGTGCGCGCCTGGGACAAGGTCGTCGAGACCATCGAGGCCATCTCGGCCATGGAGAGGGATCCTCTCCGCAAGTACAAGTTCGTTTACGCGATGGCGCAGATCTATCGCGATCCGGACAAACTCAACGATCAGGAGCGCGCCGTTGCGCTCTTCAACGAAGCGCTCGATCTCAATCCGACGCATCTCGAGGCCTTCGAACGCATTAACAAGATCCTGACGGCGCAGAAGGATTGGAAGGCGCTCGAGCGATCGTTCCGGAAGATGCTTCGCAGGCTATCGACCGCGAACGTCGAGAACAAAGATCTCGAATTCAATCTTTGGCACAACCTGGGGCTCATCTACCGAGACCGTCTCGGCGAAGTGAACAGCGCCATCGAAGCGTTCAAGATGGCGACGCGGTACAAGCCGGACGAAGCGGTGGAGCGCCAGATCCTCGCCGAACTCTACGAGAGCACCGAGCAGCTCGACGCCGCCATCGGCGAGCACTTGATCGTTCTGCAGAGGGACCCGCTGCGGACCGATCCGTATCGGTCGCTCTACAAGCTCGCGACGAAGATGCACGACTACGACCGTGCATGGTGCATGTGTTCGGCGCTCGCGTTCCTGCACAAAGCCGACGAGGAGGAGCAGCGCTTCTTCGAGGACTACCGCCCGCGCGCGATGCTCCAAGTCAAGAGCCGGCTCGACAACGAACAGTGGATTCGGAATCTCTTTCACAAAGACGAAAACATCTTCATCGGCAAGATCTTCGAGATGGTGACGCCCGCCGCCATCGTTGCCAAGGTGCAGGCTCTCGCAAAGGCAAGGCAGCTCCCCGTTCTCGATCGCCGGTTCAAGCAAGACCCTGCAACGTCGACGGTCACGTTGGCGAAGACGTTCGGCTGGGCGGCGCAGGTTCTCGGCATCCAGCTTCCGGAGCTCTACGTCCGCAACGACACGACCGTCTCGCTCGTTGCGGTGCCCGCGCGCACGCCGGCGAGTATCGCGGGACAGAACGTGCTCACCGGCTACACGCCGCAGGAGCTCACGTTCATCGTGGGCAAGCACCTCTCGTATTACCGCGGCGAGCACTACATCAAAAATCTCTTCCCGACGCTCGGTGAGCTGAAAGTCGTCTTCTACTCGGCGATCAAGATCATCCAACCCGCCTTCAACGTCCCGCCCGAGATGGAGCAGGCCGTGAGCATGACGGCCGAGGAACTCAAGAAGTACATGCAGCCTGTCGATCGCGATGGCCTGCGCCTCGTCGTGCAGAAGTTCATCGAGGATGGCGCCAAGGCGGATCTGAAGCGCTGGATGCAGACGGTGGACATCACCTCGGCGCGCGCGGGACTCTTGCTCTGCGCCGATCTCGAGATCGCACGGAAGATCATCGCGGACGAGCCGCAGATCGCGGGTGATCTTTCACCGCCGGACAAGCTGAAGGAACTCATCGTCTTCAGCGTGAGCGACCAATACTTGGCGCTGCGCAAGGCCCTCGGCATCGCGATTGGTTGACCCCCATCGCCGGCCTTCAGATATGCGTCGCCCGCCTTCGTTGCTCGGCCTCCCCCCGTACTTAAGATGACCCATCCGCCATGGCTTCGCCTTCGGCTTGCCATGGCCGCCTTCCCTTGGCCTCGTGCTCGTCAGGCGCGCCAAGGCGCGCGCCTTCCTGCGCGCGGGCAGGGAAGGCCCGATGTACCCTTATCTAGAGTACAAATTATTTCGATCCGTTGGAGCGACTCGAGTTTGCGCGTGGAACGCGGAAGACGAGGCCCGAAGGCGTGGTGCCGAACCACGGAGAGGAGATCCCGCACTTGGTGCAGACGAGTCGGTACGCCTTCGCGGCGCCGTCGACTGCGAGCGCGATGCCGTGTGCGTCTTTCGCGCAGAGGATTGTGTCGCCGGCGCGAAACTTCGCCCAGAGTTGGTTGACCTCGGCGTGGGAAAGCGACGGAGCTTCTTCCACACCGCCCACTTCGGTCATGCCGCCCTTGTCGATCATTCGTCATGATACTTACACATGATCGCGTAAGAAGGGACTTCATCGTGATCCTACTTCGGGTATACGAGGAGGATGAGCGCCGGAGGGCGGGAGAGCCGAAGGGTCCTGATTGTTGGAGCAACGGGGCGCCTGGGTATCGCTATTGCCGAAGCCCTCGTAGGCCGCGGCGACGAAGTCGTGCTCACCGCACGCAACCTCAAGAAGCTCGAGCACCTCGCGGCCTCGCTCGATCGCGGCAGCGGTCCAGCAAAGATAGTGTGCGCGGATCTCACCCATCGTGAAGCGGTGACGCAAATCGTGGACGGGCTGCGCATTGCCATCCCGCCAACCGAGTCACGCGGCAGCATTGACGACATCGTGCTCGCGTGTGGGCCATTTCCGCGAACGGTCTTCGAAGATCTTCGGCGCGAAGATCTCGAGCGCACGTTGACCGTGCACGCCATCGCGCCCCTGTTGCTCGTCCACGCCCTCGTCGACGATCTCACCAAGTCCAAGGGCGCCGTCGTTGAACTTGGCGACGCGGGAACCACGCGCCCGTACGAGCACCACGTTGCGTACCTCACGGCGAAGGGTGCAATCCGCACGGGTCTGTGCGCGCTCGCTGTGGAGCTCGCGCCGGACGTGCGCGTGAACATCGTCGAGCTCGGCATCGTTGCCGATCCCGACGCCGATCCGCTCCGCAAGCACCAACTCGCCACGCGCTCGCAGCTCGGACGTTTCGGAACGCCGGAGGAAGTCGTGCACGTCGCGCTCGGGCTGCTCGACGCCACGTGGGCCACGGGCGAGATCTGGGGCGTCGGCCGCTGACCGCGTTCGCTGACCTGCTGCGCGCCGCAAATCGTTACGTGGACCTCCCTCGAAATACTCCGAGTATTCCTCGGTCGGTCTTCCTAGCTTTGCGTCGCTCGCGACGGTCATCAAACGCGGTCAGGTTGCTGACCTGCTGCGCGCCGCGATGCCTGCATCGACGGCGCCTTCGGCGCTGTCGGCCCGCCTTCGGCGGGGCCTCAGGGGGCCCTGCGGTGCCTGCGCACGTACTGCAAAGTACGTTTACGCGGGCTCCTCGGGCCCGCCTCGGCCTCGCGGCGCTCGCGACGGTCATCAAACGCGGTCAGGCCGCTGACCTGCTGCGCGCCGCAAATCGTTACGTGGACCTCCCTCGAAATACTCCGAGTAATTCAGTTGCGGCCCCAACCGCGCGCTCTCACCAGGTATTGCCTCTGCCTCTGCTCGGATAGCGGCGTTGTCGATATCAATGAAGCACGATAGGACGTCGCGGCATGTCGTCGCCGTCGCTATTGCATGAGGCCTTCTTGCTCTTATTCCGTAATCGGCCCGAGCTCGCGCCCGAGTTGCTTCGCGACGTGCTCGATGTTCCGTTACCCGCTTATGCCGAAGCCAAAATTGAATCAGCGGATCTTACACAAGTAACTCCGACGGAATATCGAGCCGATCTCGTGGTGCTGCTCGTCGACGGGAAACCGGTACTTGGCATTGTCGTGGAGGCGCAATTACGGAAAGATGACGGGAAGAAATATTCCTGGCCAGTCTATGTGTCGGCACTTCGAGCACGCCTGCCCGCTTTCGATTTGCCGCGATGTCATCGTTGGGGCCTGCGGTGCGGTCCTCAAAGCCGTACAAGACTGTTCCGGTCCGCTCCTCGGCCCCGCCTCGACCTCGCGTCAACTTGAAAGCGGTCTGAATGCCCAGTATACGTTACGGTGATTGCGTCGGATGATAATGTTGCGGAATGGATGCGTGGAGCAATTGACCTTAGAGCTATTGCGCTCGCGGTCTCGGCACGAAGGGCTCCCCTGCCCGCGCGCAGGAAGGGCCGCTTCGGCCCTGACGAGCACGAGGCCAAGGGGAGCACGCGCGGCGAGCGAAGCGAGAAGCGCGGAGGGGTCCCATTAACATGGCCAGCGGAACATACGAGTACCAAAGCGACTTCGTCCGAAAACATCGCGCCGCAGGTCGAGCCGAAGGCAAGGCCGAAGGTCGCGCCGAAGGCAAGGCCGAAGACGTGCTGATGGTGCTCGAAGCTAGGCACCGCACGGTCACCGAAGAGCAGAGGCAACGAATCCTGTCGTGCATGGATCTCAGCGTGCTTGACCGGTGGCTTCGCAAGGCTGTCGTGCTCACGAGTGTCGACGAGCTGTTCGCCGATTGATCCCCTTGCACGACGGGTCTTCCCCGGGCGCGCTGGATGGGGGAAGGCAGCGCGCGAGCGGGCGCGGATAGAAACTATTTACCTTTGCGCTGAAGCTGCTGGCGGGCGGCGGTTTGCACGGCGCCGGGGACTTCTTTGCTCTTCGCGATGGCTTTCAAATCGCTCTCGCGCAGGTGCACGATCCACTTCGATGAATGACCGAAGGGCGTGCGCGGATTTGCCACCAGGTTCAACTTGACCATGTAGTGGCGTGTCCATTCGCGGTTGTTCGCAATCTCGCGGAGCACGTCCTCGCAGACGTTGCGCATGCTCGCGATGCGCATGACTTCGCCGTCGCCGATGCCCGGTGACTTGATGGCCGCGACGGCGACGAGCGGGTTTGCGTCGCGCACGCCGAGCATGCGCACGGCCTTCGCGTCGACCCTTACTTCATTGAGCGTTGCAACTTGCAGGAGGCGGATCTTTGCGGGCGGACGCAGTTCGGCCCAGATCGCGTGCAGGGGCCTGGCGACTTCGGCCACCTCCTCTTGGCCGGTGAACTCGTTGATCTCGTGCGTGTCCTCGTCGTTGCCGAGCCGGATCTCGCTCGCGAGGCGCTCGGCGTCGTTGAATTGCACGTCATCGAACGTTGGCGCTTCGGTAGGCTCCGGGACGAGCTCGCTTTCGATCGCGGCCGCCGCTTGTTCGAACGCAGGAATTGCTCGCAACACGATCTTGTTGCGGACTGCGAGCTCGAGGATCCGGTCCGCCGTCGACATCCGCGTGCTCTTATTGAGGTAGAGGGCCTCGATGATCTTCGGGTTCGCGAGCATACGTTCTTCGTTCGTCGCGATCATTTCGCAGACGGGCTCGCTCGCAACTTGCGCCATGGCCACGACGGTGACGGGCTCCACGGCCGCGTGAAGCAGGATCTTCTCGGCAACGGCGACGTCACGCGCGTAGAGCGGGCCGATGACGTCGAGCACGCCGGCGTCCACGTTGTCCGCGAGCGCTCCGTTGAGCAGCGGGATCGGGAGCGCCTCGAGCGTTTTCTTCGCCGTTTCCGCGGCGCCGTCCGCGCCGGTAGACAGAAGAACGACGAGCGCGAGAGTGTCGGCCGGCTTGAGGCCGGGCACGACGCCCTTGGCCGCCATGACTCTGAGCTGTGCCGGCCCGTGCGGATCAAGGATTTTCCGCGCAGGACCGGGGAGCCTGGAGGTGTCGATCGGTAAGCTCACGGATCGAGGTTACCTGTTTTCGGCTGCAGGTGCGCATGGCCCACGCGCCCGCAGGCGTTGATCCCGTAAGCACTGGCGGAAGGAGGGTTGCTGATTTACCTTCTTCTGTCCTGGTGTTTTCATCACCAAAAGTTGTGGTTGCGAGGAGTGAATTGCGATGGGCGTAATCGATTTCGTCAAGAAGGGCGTGCGCGAGATGATGATCGCTCGCCCCGATCAATTCAAACATCTTGTAGTTTACAAGCATCCCGACCAGAATTTCCCAGCTTGGTCGCAGCTCACCATCGACAGCGACGAATGCGCTGTCTTCTTCAAGGACGGCCGCGTCGTTGGCGTGCTCCCCCCGGGGCGCCACACGCTGTCCACGCAGAATATCCCGTTTCTGAACAACATCGTGAATCGCTTTACGGGCGGTGATGTTTTCATCAGCGAGATCTATTTCGTCAAGACGGCGCCGGTTCGCTCTTTGCCGTTCGGCGGTCCCATCGGCGACATGATCGATCCGCTCACCGGCGAGCAAGTCACTCCGCGCATCTTCGGTGAGATGTCGCTCGTCGTGACGGATCCCGTCCGCTTCATCGTTGGATACACGGGTCAGGCCGCGCAAGGAGACAACGACGCGATCCTTGGGTGGATCAAGGGTCTCTTCATGAACGGCGTGAAGACGACGCTCGGAGAGCTCTGCGAAGTCGAGCAGAAGAGTCTCCTTCAGGCTGTCTCACTCACCACGAAGCTCGCGCATGCCTTCGTTGCGAACGCGCCGGAGCTGAACGACGTTGGCGTCCGTATCCTTCAGATGGGGCAGTTCACCCTGAACTTCTCCGACGAAGATCGCCAGCGCCTCGTTGCGGCGAATGCCGAGATCGCCAAAGCCAATCGCGGTGTGAAGGTGGCCGAGGCAGCGGCGAAAGCGAGGCAGTTCGAGCTCGATCAGAAATACAGTCAAGATGCTCGCTACGTTCAGAACCTCGCTGGCAATTATCAGAACTATGCGGCTGGTCAGGCCATGATGGGCGCGGGGCAGGGCATGGCTGCGCATGGTGTGGAGGGCGGCGTTGCCGGCGCTGGCGTCCAGATGGCACTCGGCGTGAGTATGGCCAATCAGATGGCCGCAGCCATGCAATCGCAGGCCGCGCCTCAGCCGCAATTCACCCCGGGCGGCGCCATGGTTTTGTGTCCGAAGTGCGGTTCGCGTCAGCCCGCTGGGAAGTTCTGTGCGGAATGCGGAACCGCGCTTGCGCAGCCGAAAAAGTTCTGCGCTGGGTGCGGGCAGGAGATGGCTGCGTCCGCGAAGTTCTGCGCAAACTGCGGAACGTCCGTGGCGGCTGAACGTCCGTGACGGCTGGTTGATGTCCAGAACGGACACGGCGTGAGCCGCAGCGGGAGTTCATCCTTTTCATACTTGCGGCGCCAGACGTGCGCCAGGATGCCGGCAGTCTCGACACGTCGGCTCCCCTGGCGGCGCGCAGGAAGGCGGGCCGTGCCGTAGGCGCGGCCCGCCTGACGAGCACCAGCCCAAGGGGAGCACGCGCGGCGAGCGAAGCGAGTGGCGCGGTGGGGTCCACTTAAGTTGACAGTCAAACGGTGTGAGGGAGATCCTTTTGGCGCTTGGCCAAGAAGAAGCTCCTCCTCGTCGACGCGGATTTGCGAAGCCTGCGAGTCCTTGAAGTCAGCCTGCGGAAGTCTGGTTACAACGTCACGTGCGCTCAGGACGGGCAGGCAGCGCTCGATGTCGTGAAGAGCCAGGCGCCGGATCTCGTCATCTGCGACACCAAGCTGCCAAATCTCGATGGTTACGGGTTCGTCCGCAAACTCAAGGATCACGCGGAATGGGAGCACATTCCGGTGATCTTTCTCGCGAGCCAGCGCTCGGTGGAAGACAAGATTCGCGGACTCGAGCTCGGAGTCGACGACTATCTCACGAAACCTATTTTCGTTCGTGAGCTGCTCGCGCGCGTCACCATGGTGCTCGCGAGGCGCACGCAGGAAACCATCGCCGGAAAGTCGTCCGCCGGCTCCACTTTGAAGACGCGCTTCGCAGGGTCGATCCAGGACATGACGGTGATCGATCTTTTGCAGACGTTCGAGATATCGAGAAAAACCGGGACGATCACGTTCAAGAGCAGTAGCCGGCTCGGCTACGTTTGGTTTCGCGATGGCAAAGTGATCGACGCGGAGATCGGTTCGCTTTGTGGTGAGGAGGCGGTTTACCGTTTGCTCGTCTTGAGCGAGGCCGACTTCGAGGTCGATTTCGGCGATATCGTGCGTGAGGACGTCATCGACGTTTCGACTTCCGTTCTCGTGATGGAGGGCATGCGGCGCGCCGACGAGTGGACTCGCCTCGTCGAACAGATCCCGTCGCTCTCTCTGGTCTTCGAAGTCGATCACGACAAACTCATCGATCGCTTGAGTGAGATCCCCGATGAACTCAATGGCATCCTTCGTTTGCTCGACGGGCGTCGCACGCTGATGGAGATCGTCGACGAGTCGCCGTTCGACGATCTCTCGACGCTCACCACGCTGTCGAAACTTTATTTCGAAGGGCTGCTCGTTTTGGCAGATCGCCGGCCTCAAGAGCGCGTCGTTCCTTCTGCGACAGAGCTCTCGCCGTCGCCGGTGACCGTGTCGTTGCGATCCGTGCGTGTTGCACGCAATTCTCCGCCGGACCTCAGAAGGACCAAGCCAGATCTTCCTGCAGCACTTCGCGCGGCAGTTCGCGGCGAACGGCCGAGGGACGTGCCTGATGCACAGTCGGACTCGCCCGAAACAAAAGCTTCGTTCGCGTTGGAGGCCGCAGCCGATCCCGCTGCGGCGCCAAAGGAGGTTGCCCGCGCAACGCCGCCGCCGGTCGCGCCCGTCGAACGGACGCCGCTCATCTTTGCGAAGTCCCCGGTGGCCATCGTCGACTGGTCCGCGCTTGCCGAGCCGGCAAAACCGTTGGGCGATGCGGTATCCGCCAACGATCACCGTGCGGGCTCGGCGGCGATGGATGAAGGCGCTGATGAGAGCGACGACGTGCCTGCTTCGGGCGAGCGCCGCGTGAGTGGTCGCAAGATGGCCATCGGGCTTGCCGTCGCCATGTTGTCGATCTCGGCGATTGCGCTGGTCGTACGTCACCAGATCCGCGGCGCGCACGACACCGCCGAAGATCTCGGCTTGCCGCTGCGCGACGCGAGCGTCGCCGTTACGTCGGCCGTCCCGTCGTTGTCGCCAGATGCCGAGTCTTCGGCGGTCGCGGAGCCTGCCCCTGCATCGTCCCCGACGCCATCGGATAGCATGCAAGATGCATCTATGTTTTCCGTTGCGGCTGCCGACGATCACGCCGAGATCCCGCCGCGGCCGCGGGCAGAAGCGCCGCCCGCGGCCGATCCACCCGCTCGGACGCCCGCGCCGCCTCCTCATGCGCACGTCGCCGCGGATCCGCTGACGGCTGGATCGCTCACGCATCGTGCGCAGCAGGCGCTCGAGACCGACGATGCGCATCAGGCGGGCCGGGCTGCGGAGCTCGCGCGTCAGGCGACGCAGAAAGATCCTGCGAGCGCCGAGGCGTGGCTGACGCTCGGTGCAGCCTACCAGTCGCTCGGCAGGCAATCGGCGGCGATCGAGGCATACCGTTCGTGCGTGAAGAAAGCCGCGGGCGCGCGCGTTGCCGAGTGCCGCGCCCTCGCCAACCTGGATTAGCGGAGTGTGCGGGGATCAAGAAAGCCGTACGCGAGATCGACGGCGATGGTCATCACGACGACGGACACCGACGTGACGATGACCGAGCCCATGATGACGGGGCCGTCCCGATCGAGCATCGCGTTGACGCTGAGCGAGCCAAGCCCCGGCCAGCGAAAGATGGCCTCGGTGACGATGGCGCCTCCGATGAGCGTGCCGAGCTCGAGACCGAGCACCGTGACGATGGGCGCAACCGCGTTGCGCAACGCGTGCCGGACGACGACGGCGAGATGCGAGAGCCCTTTGGCGCGCGCCGTGCGCACGTAATCCTGTCCGAGCTGCCAGATCATCTCGTCGCGCACGAGACGCGTGTAGTATGCAGCTCCGAAAATGCCGAGCGTGAGCGCCGGAAGCACGAGGCAAGCGAGATGCTCCGCAAGCGTCTCCCCGTAGCCATCGAGCGGTAAGAGACGTAAGCGATAGGCGACGAGCCACTGCAAGAACAGGCCGATGATGAACGTTGGTGCGCTCACACCGAGCAGGCTCGCCAGGACAGCGAGATGGTCTTTGAGCGTGCGCTTGTTCGACGCGGCGATCGTTCCTGCGAGTGTGCCGAAGACGGCTTGAAGGAGCGATGCGGCGACGGCTAGGAGGAGCGTGCGCGGGAAGCGTTCAGCGATGAGCGCGACCACCGGGCGCCGTAGCTGGTAGCTCCGTCCGAGATCGACGTGCACGGGCCCGAGGACGGCGGCGCACGTTGCATGGGCGCTATCGTCCGCGCGAACGTCATGCGGGCCGACGTGGATGAGACGCCGGAAGAAACGTGCATATTGCACATACATGGATTGGTCGAGACCGAGATCTCTGCGGATGCGTTCGACGTCCTCGGGACGCGCCTGGGCGCCTGCGACCATGCGCGCCGGATCCGAAGGCAGCGCATGGTTCACGAGGAACGTGAGAGACACGGTTGCCCACACGACGAACGCTGCCCATGCGAGGCGCCCAAGGACCTTTTGGATCACCGGGCGCCTCCAGGACGTTCGGCGCGATCGAGCCACACGCGGCTCATCTCGTGTGTCCACATCGGGTGCACGCGGTAGTTGCGCACGTAAGGCTGCCACTGCGTGTAGCCGCGATAGTAATAAGTGAAAGCCCACGGAGCGTCGTCGATGATGATTTGTTGGGCTTCTTTGTAGATTGCCTTCCGCTTGCGATCGTCGAGCTCGCGCTTCGCCTGATCGAGGAGCGCGTCAAGACGTAGGTTTTTGTAATACGACCAATTGTTCGAATCTTCCCCGGCGATCGATTTGGAATGAAAGAGTGGTTCGAGGAAGCTTTGCGCTTCGGGGTAATCTTGCGTCCAGGAGCCCGGGCCAAAGGCCGATTGTCCGCGCCGCCCTCGGATGGCCAAAAACGTAGGATAATTGACGACGCGAATCTCGATGCGAAGGCCAATCCGCGCGAGCTGTTGTGCGAGGACTTGCGCGGTGAATTCGGCCAGACCTTGCTTGTAGACGACGTAGGGAATGACGTGCGGATACCCTCCGGTCTTCGTCACCGGATCATAGGGATACCCGGCGCGCTTCATGTGCTCGAGCGCGGCTTCGTAATCGAAGCGCTGGCCGCGCAGCGAGTCGTCGTGCCCGGCAACATCGGGCGGCACGGGTTGGTCCGCGACGCGCAAGTTTGCGGCGCGCACGAGCCGGATCTGTTCGCGATCGATGGCGGCGGCAACGGCGCGCCGGACTTCGACGTTGTCGAAGGGCGCCATCTCCGTATTCATCGCCTCCCCGGCGATTTGATGTTCCGCGTGGTACGCACCGAAAGGTTTCCACCGAGGATCGGCCTGGAATTTCACCAGATCAGGCGCGAGGAAATCGGCCAGGATATCGAGCTCTCCGCTCGTGAATCGGAATCTCTGACTCGTTTGGTTGACGCGGAAGAGGAAACGAACGCCGTCGAGATAAGGTAACCCCGGTTTGAAATACCCATCGTGTCGAACGACGGTGACTTGCCTGCCGTGTTCCCAGCCCTTCGGTTCGAGCTTGAACGGGCCCGCTCCGCACGGCTGCCACGTGTCGGTGTAGCGGTGGCCCGCGCTCTTGCAGACCGGACGGAGCACCGGCATGGCGAGCGTCGGAAGAAACGTGACGTCCGGGTTTTTGAGCCGAAACGTGACGACGTAGCGGCCCTCGGCCTGCACACCTTCGAGCTCGTTCGCTTTGCCGGCAACGAAGTCCTCGTAGCCGACGATGGGTTCGAAGTACGACGCGTACGGGTTCGGCGCCGAAGGATGAAGCGCGCGCTCCACCGAGCGTTTCACGTCGTCCGCGGAGAGCTCCTCGCCGTCGTGGAAGCGTACGCCATGACGTAAGAAGAAGCGGAACGTCTTGCCGTCGTCGCCCGTGATCCAGCGCTCGGCAAGATCGGCGACGATGTTGCCGTCGTGGTCGTAGTCGATGAGTCCGGCGAAGAGAGCCTCGAGGATTTGCGGTACGAGACCGTCGCCGACGTTCGCAGGATCGATCGCGCGGATGTCGCCGAAGCTTGCGACCGTCATGATGCCGCCTCTTTGCGGCGTGTGCTCTTCGGGATGCGCCGTTTCGATCGGCGCAGGCAACTCCGACGAACATCCGATCACGAGAGAGAGCGCAACCGAGGCGATTCGCGCACGACGAAGGCCGTCGCTATTTCTTTTGCGGATCGAGCGCATCGCGCAAGCCTTCCCCGAGCAAGTTGAAGCCGAGCACGCTCAGCATGATGGCGATGCCGGGCGCGAGCGAGATCCATGGCGCGGTCGCGAAGTAGTCCTGACCTTCGAAGAGCATGTGGCCCCACGTCGGCGTGGGCGGCGCGATCCCTGCGCCGAGATACGAGAGCACGCTCTCGGCGAGGATCATTTGCGCGACGGACACGGTCGAGACGACGATGAGCGGTCCCGCGACGTTGGGCAACACGTGACGGAGCAAGATGCGCGGCGTCGTCTGTCCGAGCGCGCGCGCGGCAGTGATGAAGTCGAGGTGACGCAACAGGAGCACTTTCGCGCGCACGAGGCGCGCGGTGCCGAGCCAACCGGTCAGACCGAGCGTGATGAAGATCGTGATCGGTGTGGTTCGGTCGAGCGCCGCGCCGAGCGCCATCACGATGAGGAGGAAGGGGAACGCGAGCCCGACGTCGACGACGCGCATGAGGACTACGTCGAGCATGCGACCCTCGAACCAACCCGCGAGGATGCCGACCGCCCCGCCGATGACCGTTGCAATGGTCGTTGCCAAGAGGCCAATGAGGAGTGAGACGCGCGCGCCAACCGCGAGGCGCGCGAGCTGGTCGCGAAAGAGGCGGTCGGTGCCGAGAACGAACGTGCCGTTCGGTCCGACCGGCAAGTGCTCTGGCGAGATGCCTCGCAAAAAATCGCTCGCGTACGGATCGTGACTCGTGAACAGGGGCCCGAAGACCGCAAAAACGAGGATGATAACGACGATCGTGGCGCCAACGAGCGTCGCACGACTCACGAAACGGGTCCGTTGCGCGCCGCTGCGGGGGCGGTTCGGAGAAAGGATGTCACGATGCTCGCAAAGGCTTCGGGCGCCTCATCCGGCGGGCATCGCCCGCACGCGATGACCTCGAAGCGCGCTCGAAGCGCGCGCGCGAGTCGTCGGCCCTGCTCGACCGGCGCAAGTCGATCGTCGCGCCCCCAGACAACGAGGGACTCGGCCTGGATGCGAGGCAGGTGCGCGACGAGCATGCGCGTGTCGCTCTTCGCCGCGATGGTGGCGTGCGCGGCTCGGCGTGCCGCAGGCGCGTTGAAGTTGGCGTAGGCCGTGTTGACGCGGTCGAGCGGAACCTCGCGGGCGCCTGCGTACACGGTGCCGTGCAGGTAGTTGCGGAACATGGACCACCCCATGATCTGGCGCCAAAACAGCGCGCCGGTCAGAGGCAGCCGGGCCGCGCGGTCGAGCGGGTGCTCGCCGCCCGGATACACGAGAGCGGAGGCGAGTACGAGCTTGTGAACGATCGATGGGTGGCGTGCGGCGAGTGCCAGCGCGACGCCGCCGCCCATGCCGTGGCCGCAGACGTGAAGGCGACCGAAGTCGAGTGCTGCCACGAGATCGAGCAGCGAGTCCGCGAATGCGTTGTAGCCATAGGCGTAGCGAACGGGATCGGGCTTCTCACTGTGGCCGAAGCCAGGCAAGTCTGGGGCGATCACGCGAAACGAGCGAGCGAGGTGCGCGATGGCCTCTCGGTACGTTTCCTGGCTTGCGAGCGCGTCGTGAACGAAGAGAAGGGCAGGGCCCGCGCCAGCCTCCACGAAACGGATGCGCGCTCCGTGAGCGGCCACGTCCCTCGTGGAGATCGTTAGCTCGGACCGAGGCGCCGAAGACACGGCGCCAACGATAGCACGCACCGAGATCCGGCTGCCCTACACGCTCTCAGGCCCGAAGCTATGACGTTATTTGTCATGGCATCGACCTAAACCTGCGAACACAGTTCCATAATGGAAAGGTGCAAAAAAAACGCGATCGTCGCGTTGACCCTCATCTTTTCGTCGGAATAGATTCGCTCGCGTCGGATCGTCTCCAAGGGCGCTGACTGGCGCAACACAACGGTTGCATGAATCGGGGGGTAACGGTTGCGGGCTGTGGCCATGAGGCCTCTCCCGATGAGGGATTGTGTGCGCATTGCACGCTTTCCCATGGGCCGACTGCGCCTGGGCCCAGCGGACGTAGCAGTCATCACTGGAGAAGCACATGGAGCCGAAGAACGCGAGTGCGAGGCAGGTGATTGAAGTGGCCTCCGTCGGGATCGAGATAACGGAGAGCGCCGAAGGCAGCGTGCTGCTACCGACCGATGCGGCTCTCGGAGACGGCGAGGTCGTCACCCGCGAACAGCGTCGTTCACGCCGCAAGCGCGAGGTTCGAGCGCGCACGATCAGCGTCAAACGCATGACGAAGCGTGAGCTCGAACTCGGCCGCATGCTCTATCCCGAGGTCGACGACATCGAAAAGCCGCACGCGCGCGTCGAGTGTGCGAACGGCGCGCGTCCGTGCCCGTTCGTCTCATGTAAGCATCATCTATTTCTCGACGTGTCGGCCCGTACCGGCGCCATCAAGCTGAATTTCCCCGATCTCGAAGTTTGGGAGATGAACGAAACGTGTGCTCTCGACGTTGCCGATCGTGGCGGTACGACTCTCGAAGAGGTCGGCGCCATCATGAATCTCACGCGTGAACGCATCCGCCAGGTCGAGGTGAAGGGGCTCGCCAAGCTCCAGGCGCTACGCGATATGAATGCGCTACGCGACTACGTCGACGAAGGACCGGTCGGAAAGCGCCGCCTGCCCGTGCTCACCAAGAGCGACGACGAGGATGAGTCCGTGGACGAGGACGAGTCAGACGACGAGTCCGACTTCGCAAGTGAATAGGACCTGTTGACCTCGAGGGGCGGGGTGTTAGAGGGCGCGCATGGCACTTCGGACCGCGCTTCTCTCCGTTTCCGACAAGACTGGTCTCGTGAACTTCGCCGCCGCGCTCGACAAGCGCGGTGTCACGATTCTTTCGAGTGGTGGCACGGCAAAAACGCTTGCCGCCGAAGGGATCCGGGTCGTTACGGTTGAAGAGTACACGGGTTCGCCGGAGGTGATGGGCGGTCGCGTCAAGACGCTGCACCCGCGCGTTCACGGTGGCATCCTCGCTCGCGAGGGAACCGACGAGAGCGATCTCGAGCGGCTCGGCGCGCGCTTCATCGATCTCGTGGTCGTCAATCTTTATCCGTTCGAGAAAGTCGCGAGCAATCCTGCGGCAAGCTTCGAGGAGCTCATCGAGAACATCGACATCGGCGGGCCCTCGATGGTGCGCTCGGCGGCCAAGAACCATGCGCGCGTCACGGTCGTGTGCGATCCGAGCGACTACGATCGCGTGCTCGCGGACATCGAGAAGACCGGCGATGTGTCGCCGAAGCTTCGTCGCGAGCTTGCCGCGAAAGCATTCGCGCACACGGCGGCGTACGACGCGGAGATCAGCGGCGTGCTCTCCGGGTCGCGCGCGCTGAGCGCGGAGGAGGCGAGCACGAGCCCGTATCCACGTTACCTGACGTTGCCGTTCGAGCGAGCGTACGGACTTCGCTACGGAGAGAACCCGCATCAATCAGGTGCATTCTACATTGAACGCAACGCAGCCGGCGGGACGATCGCGCGCGCCGAGAGTCTCGGCGCAGGTGGCAAGGAACTCAGTTTCAACAACCTCGTCGATGCCGATGCGGCGCTCGACGCCGTGCGCGAGTTCGATCGCCCTGCGGCCGTCGTCGTAAAACACACGAATCCGTGTGGCGTCGCGGTCGCTGCCACGCTCGCCGACGCCTACAAGATCGCGCGTGACGCGGATGCCGTCTCGGCCTACGGCGGGATCGTCGCACTGAATCACGAAGTCGACGGAGTCACCGCGAAGGTCCTCGCTGAGACGTTCCTTGAATGCATCATCGCTCCGAGCTTCAGCGCCGCGGCCCTCGAAGTGCTTCGCGCGAAGAAGAACTTGCGCTTGCTCGCAACGGGAAAATGGCTCGCGCCGGATCACGAGGCCATGACGTACAAGCGCGTCTCGGGTGGTCTCGTCGTTCAGGCGCGCGACGCAACGGCGAGTGGAGAGGTGCTGAAGGGCAAAGTCGTCACCAAGCGCGCGCCAACCGCCGAGGAGCTCGCGGGGCTCGAGTTTTCGTGGCGCGTGTGCAAGCACGTCAAGTCGAACGCCATCGTGCTCGCCAAAGGTGAGCGCACCGTGGGCATCGGTGCCGGGCAGATGTCTCGCGTCATTTCCGTGCAGATTGCATGCGAGAAAGCGGGCGAGGAAGCGAAGGGCAGCGTCCTGTCGTCGGATGCTTTCTTCCCATTCGCAGATGGAATCGAAGCCGCTGCAAAGCGCGGCGTCACGGCCGTGGCCCATCCCGGTGGCAGCATCAGAGACACCGAGATCATCGCGAGAGCCGACGATCTCGGCCTCGCGATGGTCCTCACCGGTGCGCGCCATTTTAGACACTGAGAGCGTGTAGGGCAGCCGTCGCGAGCGAATCAAGGCTAGGGCGGAGCGCGAGGAGCCCGCGTAAGCATACTTGTCGTACGTGCGCAGGCACCCGAGCGCCCACCTGAGGTCCCGCCGTAGGCGGGCCGACAGCGCCGAAGGCGCCATCGAAGCGAATCGATTTCGCGCAGCAGGCTGCCCTACACGCTCTAAATGCCGCGGGGGACCCTATCGAGATCGAGCTGTTCGAGGGCGACGCGGATGAGGGCGCTGCGATTCGCTTTCGTCACGCCGCGCTCCTTGAGTTGCTCCACCAGCTCGTCGAGTCGATCGAGATCCTTCGTGTACATCGAGATGCAGATGACTTTGTAATGCGTGGGCTTGGGCTTCGCGTCCGCTCGCCGAGCGCGCAGCGCGCTCCTTGACTTGGGCGGCGCTTGATAGAACGTGCCCGAGAGCACTCCTGCCACTTCGTCTCCGTCGAGAACGCGTGCCGCTCCGAGCCCTGCTTCTTCGTCTCGCGCTGCCATCGAAGTCTCCTCTAAGTTCTTCTCGTTCGAGCGGGCGCGGTCTTCAGCCGACCATCGCTTTTGGATCTTCCACGTCGGCATCGGAATTCTCCGGAGTGGCCGCGGCCTTCCCCGTGATGATCCGCTCGACGACGCGTTGGTAGTCATGTGCGGCGTGCGACTCGGGCGCGTACTCGAAAATGGTTTTGCCCTGCGCAGGTGCTTCTTTGATTTTGATCGTCGAGCGGACCGGCTGAAAGCAGCGGTCGCCGAAATGATCTTTCATCGTGCTCCAGGCCTCGCGGCAGATGCGTGCACGAGCGTCGTAGAACGTCGGTAGTACGCCGAAGATTTGCACCGGATGGTGGAGCAGCGAATTGACGTTCTTGACGGTCTTGATGACCTGCCGCACGCCAACGAGCGAGAGGAAATCGCACGCGACGGGAACGACGATCCCCTCGGCAAAGACGAGCGCGTTCTGGTTGAGCAGCGACAAGGACGGTGAGCAGTCGAGCACGATGACGTCGTAATGCGCGACGGCCGGAGCGAGGCGATCGCGCATGATGCGATCACGATTTTGTCTTCCGGCGAGATATAGTTCTGCGGCTGCAAGCGTCTCGTTCGAGGGAAGCAGATCGAGATTGTCGCGAACGCTCACCGCAATGTCCTGAGGTTTGAGCCCCATGACGAGACAGTGGTAGAGCGTTTTTTCTGCCTTCACGCCGAGCGACACGGCGACGTTGCCCTGCGAGTCCGTGTCAACGAGCAAGACCTTGTAGCCTCGCATCGCAAGACCCGCCGCAATGCTGACGCTGGTGGTCGTCTTTCCCGTGCCGCCCTTGTGATTGAAGATGGCAAGTTTCTTGGGACCGGCAATGTGCGGCCTCGGCAATGCCGATATGGACGCAGCCTTGCCGATCGCGAGCTCGGGCATCGTGGGAGCGATCGCAGGTGTGGGCGCCGTCGCGCTGCCGAGCCTCAGACCACCTGCTTCGGCAAGGAGCTGCGCGCGACAACCTTCGGAGCACGCGTAATGCGCCTCACCTTTGATGCGCACGACCTGCGAAACGAGATCGACGACGAACCGCTTGTTGCAACAATCGCAGACGACACCGCTCGTTGTCTCACCGCGCAGACTCTTGCCATGACAGTCCTGCGAGCAGAAAAAGGAGAACGCGCCATCGCGCTCTTCCATTTGGTAACGGAACTGCACCTCGAAGTTGCGTCCGCACACCGTGCAGGACTCGTGCATGCCGGCCATGCACGTCCCATGTCACAGTCAGAAGCGGCGGGCCAAATAAGTGACGCCGTGATGCTTTAGGTCGCGTGCAGATGGGGCGATCAAATGGCATCCCAGAACGCCGCCAGATCCTCGGGAAGAGGAGCTTCGACGGCCAGCGGCTCGCCGGTCATTGGATGCGTCATCGTCAAACGCGAGGCGTGCAATGCATGGCGAGACAACTCGAGCTTCGCGAAGTCTTCCTTGGTGAGGAGCCCGTCGACACCGCGCGCAAAGCAGGTCTCGTCGGGACCATAGAGCTTGTCGCCGACGATGGGCGCGCCGAGCGACGCGAGATGAATGCGGATCTGATGCTGGCGTCCGGTCTCGAGCACACAGCGGATGCGCGCGTACGTCTGGCCGTCGGTGCAGCGCGTGCGGACCGCTTCGACGACGAAGCGCGTGGATGCTGACAAGGCATGCGTTGTCTCGCCGAGCCGCATCTTCACTTTGAAACGGCTCGCTGGATCGATCTCGATCGAACGCTCGTAACGAAACGCGTTTGGGCTGTCGTCCGCTCGAGACACGATCCCCGAAGCGGCGACGCCCATTGCGGGATCCGGCACGCCCCACGTGATCGCCGTGTACGTCTTTTCGATGCCCGTACGCTCTTCGAATTTACGCTTGAGGGTCCGATCGCAATCGGGCGATTTGGAGACGAGCAGGACGCCGCTCGTCTCACGATCGATCCGATGGCCTAGCGAGAGGAAAGCCCCAGGTCGCTCACGTTTGAGCACGTTGATGAGCGTATTGTTGTAATAACGCGCTGTTGGATGGACCGGCAGTCCCGCGGGCTTGTCCACCGCAAAGAGGTGTTCGTCCTCATGCAGAACGGGCACGCGCGTTGGGACCGGATCTTCGTCCCACGGTGGCCGCCAGAGCAGCACGTGCTCTCTGGACTTTACGCGGTGGTTCGACCGCAGACGCTGGCCTTGTGCGCTGAAGGCGCTGTGGTGGATGATGAACTGCGTGCGCGTGCGGCTGGTTCGCTTGAGTTGCCCCTGCAAAAACACGTCAAGGCGCTGCCCCGCGGACTCCGGAGGCACCCGGAAGACGCTCATCACGGCGCCGTCGACCACGCCGTCCGGTCGCGTGAATTCGGTTTCCGAAGCACGGAGGCGCGTCAAAAGGATCTCCTCGAGAAACATGGTAGAAGCGAGGCTCCGATGGAGATCCTGTTCGTCACGACCGAGCTTGCACCATACATCAAAGTCGGCGGCCTTGCCGACGTGAGCGCGGCGTTGCCGAAGACGCTGAGAGCTTCCGGCCACAAGATCACCATCGTCATGCCGCACTTTGCTGCGTTCGACGACGCAGGTCTGCTCATGGCGCGCCGCCTCACGTCGCTGCGGATCTCGCTCGGTTCGAAGTCGTACGACGTCACCGTGTTCGATGGGCGGCTCTCCTCTCAGGTCGACCTCGTCCTCTTGGACGCGGCGGATCTCTTCGATCGCCAAGGCGTCTATGGCGAGCGCGGTGATGACTACGCGGACAACGCCGTTCGCTTTGCGGTCTTGTCGCGCGCCGCCGCCGAGCTCGTCAAGCAACGCGAAGATGCCCGATCGCCGTTCGACATCGTGCACCTGAACGACTGGCCGTCGGCGCTCGTTGCAAAATACATGAAAGATCTCCGCCTTCGGACACCGTCCCTTCTCACCATTCATAACGTCGCGCATCAGGGCGTCTTCCCGAAGGACGTCCTTCCGGCGCTCGGCTTCTCTCCATCGGATTTTACGCTCGACGGCATCGAGTTTTACGGTTCGCTGAATTTCTTGAAGCAAGGCATCCTCTCGGCGGACGCCGTCACGACGGTTAGCCCCACGTACGCGCGCGAGATCCAGACCGAGCAAGGCGGCGAACGGCTCGACGGTGTCTTGCGCGCCAGGGGGCACATCGTCGGCATCCTCAACGGTGTCGACTACGGCGTATGGAATCCAGCGACGGACTCGGGGCTCGTCGCGCGTTTCGACGCCGAGGACGCGGCGAACAAAGCGCGCTGCAAGGGCGCGCTGCAGAAAGAGGTCGGGCTCGCGCTCGACGCGAATGCTCCACTCATCGCGAGCGTGGGACGGATCGCTCTGCAAAAAGGCACCGATCTCGTTGCTGAGGCGCTGCCTCGTATCCTTCGCGGTAGCGACACGCAGATCGTGATCGCAGGTGACGGCGATCCCGTCCTCATCGAGAAGCTCGCGGGTGCCGTCGGCAAAAATCGCGGTCGCGCCGTGTTCGTGCGAGCGGCGTCCGAGGCGCTCGTGCACCGGATATTCGCTGCAGCCGATATCGCGCTCGTGCCAAGTCGCTTCGAGCCGTGCGGGCTCGTGCAGATGTACGCGCAGCGTTACGGGGCGCCGCCCGTCGCGCATGCCACCGGTGGGCTCGTCGACACCATCGTCGACTGCGATGCCAAACTCGAGACCGGCACAGGCTTTCTCTTCGACGACGCGACAGCCGAGTCGCTCCTGTCCGCAACGTCTCGCGCCGTCGCCGCGTGGCAGTCGCCTGCGTGGCCAGCACTCCGCCGTCGCGTCATGCGCCTCGACCGCGGTTGGGAACGCGCGGCCCGCCAGTACGAGATGGCTTACAAGACCGTCGTTCGTTCCTGATTTGCGTGCGTAATGCACATTCTTAGACCGCTTTCAAGTTGACGCGAGGTCGAGGCGGGGCCGAGGAGCGGACCGGAATAGCCTGTTCTGGCTTTGAGGACCGCACCGCAGGCCCCAACGATGAGATCGCGTCAAATCGAAAGCGGTAGGCGCGTGGCGCGCGCCAGCCACGATGCGCGTAGCGCTGTGCGGGCAAGGACGACGAGCTGATGAACCGTGAAAAGAGCGACGAGCGCGATGCCGCCTTTGCCTCCGAGCACCGAAGATGCTGCGTAGCCCGGCCCGAGGACTGCGATGGCCAACACCGCGCGCCATCCCCACGCGATGATTGCGGGGACGAGCGACCGGCGCGCGACGCGGAACGCTGCACTCATTGCTCGCCTCGTGATCAAGAGATTCGAGACTCCGCTGCCAGCGAGAGAACTCTCGCGCACCGCGGCGGCACGTGCGACGTCGAACACGACGCCGACGATGCATGCGATGAGCGCGAAGATCGCGAGCGCGACGGCGCCGACAACGAACGCGGGCGTTTCGCCGAGGCGCGAGACGAGCGCGCGATTGAGCAGGCCGCTCACGAAGAATCCGACGCTCACGATGATCCCCTGGCCGATGGCGGCGACCACGAGGAGGATCATCATCGAGACCCATGCCGCGGCGCCTGCTCGAAGCATCTGAGCGGGTCTGGGTGCGATGCCCGCTGGGCCTCGTCCGAGGGCGAGCGATGCGAGGAGCGCGCCGAGGACGAGCTGTCCGAGCACGATGCTCGCGACGACGAGCAACATCGACGTTCGAGTTGCGATGGCGAGGGCGGGCCCGATGTCGCCGATCGTCGTTAGGAGCTCGCGCGCGCCGGGTCGAAAAAGCACGGCGTCGCCCTCGGGATGCGCGCCCCACACGCTCTCGGCCCACGCGTGCACCGGTGTTGCGATGATGAGCCCCAGAGCGAGCTGCCAGAGGTAGACGAGCACGATCGCCCCGGGCCGCCGCCGCGCGCGGATTTCTGTGGGCGCGAGCCGGCGAAGGTTCGCGTCGTCATCGAGCGACGTGCTCAAGGCGACAGCGCCCCCATGACGAGCTCGGCGAAGTACGTTGCACGCTCGAGCGTCCGCGGTGCGCCTGCAGCGCGGGTGCCCGGCGCTCTTGCGAAGTTGTTCTCCGGGCTCTCGTCGAGCAAGACACGGCTCTCCGGATCCACGATGACCATGCGCAGCGGTGACGTACCATTGTAGGGTACACGTATTGATTCGCCCTCGCCGTCCCACGGCACGCGCGTGCGCGTCCCGTCTTCGGCGATCATCTCGATCTCGACGGGAAAGCTCAGAGTTCCGCGTCGCGTGACGAGCGCCCAGCCGCTCGAGCGGTTGCTCGGCGCGCCTCTCGGGACGGTCTCGCGCTTGCCGTCGACATCGAAGATCCCCCACGGCGCGTGCTCGGGGTGAGAGCTCATCGACGTGATTGTGTAGTCCACCCAGCCCTTGTCGAAGAGTGCAGTTTGCAACGTTTCGGCCGCGCGCTCGCCCATCGTGGTCCGGAACGTCGCGACGAGATCGTCCGGTGTTGGATGCCTGAATCGGAACGCGCGCGCGTACGTCCCCATCGCGCGCTGCATGACGTCGTCACCGTAGACGCGGCGCAGTGTCTCGAGCAGGGCGCCGGTGCGGCTGTAAACCAAGCCGCCGTAGGCGCTGCCCGTCGTGAACGCGTCGGCGGGTTGAGCGATCTTCGCATCGTGCCCGAAGCGCCGCGCGCCTTCGGCGTGAACGTTGATGTCGGAGACTCGGAGACCGAACAGATCGACCATCGATCCGTAACCTCGCCACGCGCCCATCGCTTCCGCCTCGGCGTAGGTGTTGAGTCCCTCGTCGAGAAAAGGCCACTTGTCTTCGTTCGATGCGATGAGCCCATAAAAGTACTGATGCCCGAATTCGTGCATCGTCGTGAGCTCCGGATCGAGGATGCCGCGCGGGATCCACGGCGCGCCGTGGTCGCCGGTCGTAATGAGCGTCGGATACTCCATGCCGCCTGCTTCACTTGCCGTTGCGGGCGGGTGCACGACGGTGAGCACGGAGTACGGATACGTTCCGTAGCGTTCGCGGTAATGCGGAATCGCGAAGCGAATCGTGGCGAGCTCGCGATCGGCAATCGCGTTGTTTCCTCGTGGGTAGAGCATGTTGACGAGCACGTTGCCCATCTGCTCGGTGCGCGTTTCGAATTTGTCCCACGCGGTCCACGCGAAATCGTGCACGTCGTCCTGCACGTGGCGCAGGATGCGTCGGCCCTCCTCCGTGCGCTGTTCGACGAGTGGGCCGGTTGCACCGACGACGTACGCTGACGGAACGTTGAGGGTTACGTCGAATCTGCCGAAGTCGGCGTAGAACTCGCCGAGATGGTGAAAAGGGAAATGGGCAAAGGTGCCATTTTTTTCGATTGCAGCGATCTTCGGGAACCACTGCGCGACCATGTGAAAGCTTCCGTCGTGACCCGTGCGCTCCACGATCGTTGGCAACTTGTCGTCCCACTCGACTTCGAGGGTGATGGTTTCACCCGGAAGCACATCGCGCGGAAGCGGGACGCGCGCGTCGGTTTCATCGTCGTCTCCCGCGCGCTTGGTCTCAATCTTCGGACCTAACTCGGTTCGTTCGTGCGCATCCACGAGCGTGAGGCGCCCCACGTCGATCGTGCCCCATTCAGGCGGCACCGTGACGCCGCGGAACCCGCCGATGGGCGCGCGCATGAAAGCTGACGACTGATTCTTGAACGCATTGAGATACAGGTGCAGCCAAAGCTCGCGAACGGACTCGTTGCTCGCGTTGCGCCAGGCGATCGTTCCTTCACCATGCACGGTGTGAGCGATCTCATCGAGCTTCGCATGAAGTGTGTAATCTACAATTTTTTCGGGGTGCTCCAGCATCGGCACGGCTGCGAGTGATACGGCTGCCGGCGAAGTGGCCCCTGCAGGTGCATCCCCATGCGCCGGCGCTACAGCGAACCCAAACGCCGTGAGGAGGGTGAGCACCCTCGTTCCGTTCGCGACACCCATCGCCGTGCCACGTTAGCAGACCTCGATGATCGAGCTATTTGCAGTCGGGATCGTTTTTCAGCGTCTCCATCATCATCTTGCAGGACTCCCGGATTGCCATCGGGTTCGGGTTCTTCCCGAAGCCTTCTTTCGTGAGCGCCGCGCTCTTGCGGAGGATATCGGCTTTCATTGGGGAAGCCTTGGCTGCGCAGGCTTCCACTTTGGCAAAATAGTCGACGCACTCTTTGCTTTCGGTGCCGCGGCTACAGGCAACGAGGGAGAACATTGCGATACAAACACTCACGACGATGATCTTGGTTCGCATGTCATCGGCGTATCATGAGCCAGGGAAGGGCGGCACGCGAAAGCGGTGAACGGAGGAGGGAAATCTCGACGAGACCCGTTCTGGAAAATCCGATGGACGGTCTATGGGCGTCGTGGTCTCCTCGCTGCGCGATCCCCATGCGATGCCCAGGCTGCGCGAACGAGGTCCCTTCTCAAATTGCTGTCTGTCCGCGGTGTGGTCTGAGAGCGTGTTGACCAGCCTGCTGCGCGAATCGATGCGTCGGTTGGGCGCTGCGCTCCGTGCTCAAAGGCCTTAACCCGGATCATTCATGACGCGATTTCTGCAGACGGCCGAGACCGCAGCGAGAAGGGCGCACGCCGCATCGCAGGACCGAGGCGTACTGTACGTACGCCGCAGGTCCGAGAAGCGCCGTACGCCC
>Ga0123357_10000334_pt1 | contig 44657 bp, 34 predicted proteins | sample TergutEmb28metaG_FD_89873 | JGI IMG/M metagenome (GOLD analysis project Ga0123357, IMG submission 89873) | Embiratermes neotenicus P4 segment gut microbial communities from Petit-Saut dam, French Guiana - Emb289 P4 | ecosystem: Host-associated > Arthropoda: Insects > Digestive system > Gut ...
CAAAACGACGGGCCAACGAAACAATAAGCCAACGAAACGATGGGCCAACGAAACGGAGCGGCTTGATGAATCGGAACAATTAAAAATGTCGCTTGACAATGGCTTGCTCATAGATGGCTGATTGACGTGCGTTCCCCCAAAAATGGGCAAGCCTCTAATTTCCGTTCACTGAAAAAGGCAATGTTGACAGCACGCCGCGCGGTGCGTATCTTCGGCCTTCTTCGTGGAGGACCGGTAGCACAAGACCGGCGCCATTTTTCGCGATCGGTTGAACCGATCGTGAACTTGTGCCCGCGGGAGTCGCCTGCGGTCATTTCGAGCTTGAGACCCACGCCGCAAAACGTGATCAGGTCGGCAGCATGAGGCTACCACCCTTCGTACCGGCGAGATGATACCGCTTTCACATGGTCGCCAATACGGCGGCCTTTCCCTGCCATGGGATGGAAGCGATTGCAGGAGTGGCCATGGCGAGTCTGAATGCTGCTGCCCACGCCCAGGCGGTGTGGAAGGAAGTGCTGGAATATATTTCGCGGCTTCACGGGTCGTGGGTGCGTCAGTGGTTCACGGAACTTACGCCGGTGGATTTGTCGGGCGGCATTTTGGTGGTGCGGGCGGCAACGACGATCCAGCAGCAGTATTTGACGGGCAAGTGCCGGGACATTTTTAACGAGGCAGCACAGGCGGTGACGGGAAACCTGGTCTCGGTGAATTTTGTCACGGGAGCCGGCGCCGGCGGGGGGCTCACGCGACTGGGGGACGCTTATGACGATGTGATTCTCTCGCCTGACTATGTTTTCGACAATTTCGTGCAGGGGCCATGCAATCGTCTGGCGATGGTGGCATGCGCCGCGGTGGCCGAGAAGCCGGGACGAGCGTACAACCCGTTGTTCATCCACGGCGGATGCGGATTGGGCAAAACACATTTGCTCCAGGCAACATGTCAGGATATCTTGCAGCGTCAACCAGGCGCACGCATTTTGTACCTCTCCTGCGACACGTTCATCAACCACTTCATGGACTGCGTGCAGGCGGGCGACATGGCGGAATTCCGATTCCGTTACCGGCACGTGGATGTGCTGGTGATCGACGATATCCATTTTCTTTCCAGACGGGATCGCACGCAGGAAGAATTCTTCCACACGTTCAACACGCTCTTCCAGGCGAACAAGCAGATCATCCTCTCCTCGGACGCTTCGCCCAACGAGATTCCGGACATGGAGGATCGTTTGGTGTCGCGTTTCAATTCGGGTCTGGTGGCACGGGTGGACAAGCCCTGCTACGAAACCCGCATCGCGATCGTCAGCAAAAAGGCCCGTCTCCGCGGCATCACGCTGCCGGACGACGTGGTGGCATACATCGCCAAACGTGTAGAATCGAACACACGTGAACTGGAAGGAGCGATCACAAAAATCCAGGGCTACGCTATGCTCAACGGCGGCAAGTACGACCTGGATGTCGCACGTTCAGCACTGGGAGACATCGTGCCGATGTCAGAACGCCAAATCCCCATCCAGCAGATCATCGAAGTGGTGGTCAAATTTTACAACGTGCGCTTGGCGGACCTTCAGTCGAAGAAACGCCACAAATCAATCGCCCTCCCACGGCAAGTATGCATGTACCTGGCCCGTCAAAAAACACGGTATTCCTTGGAGGAAATCGGCGGCTATTTCGGCGGCCGGGATCACACCACAGTCATGCACGCAATTCGAACGGTGACCGAGCAGCGCACCCATAACGAGCAATTCGCAGGACAACTGGACCGAATCGAAGCAACCTTAACGCCGCTGCAGGCGCAATCCGCGTAAAAGTCCACCCCTTCCACGGCAGTAGTATCTACACAACGTGAGTTCAATGTAACGACCACGAGGCCGCCGCTTTTATTCACTCGCTTACGTCGAACTCACGTTAACTTAGTGCCATTGGGACAAACCTCCGCAGAGCCGGGGACTAGAGCATTTTTCACTCGCCCATAGCGTTTTGGAGCCCCGCATGGCAATGCGGGGCTTTTGGCTCTCGCTTCCTGCGCATGTCATCACGCCACGACCACATGAAAAATGCTCTAATGGCAGTCGAAGAGGACGTGTTTGAGTTTCAGCAGTCGTCCTCGGCCCCATTCGCGCGCCACCGCAAACGTCGGCTGCTTCGACCAGGATTCCACGCTGGCGTCAAAGGTTTCGCCGCTGATCAGCAGCACCGCAACGGGCACTCGCGTACTCCAGGAAACCCACCAGAGCAGGAGACGTGAGCCGGCAGGGAACGGCACGCTGCGCGACAACTCCCAGCCTAATTTTCGAACGTTATTGGGCGGACCGCCGAGCTTTCGCCGTTGACGCCAACGGAGCACGAGGGCCAGGAGCGCGACGCTCGCGACGATGCACAGAAGCGTATTGCGATAGACGGGGTCGGCGGTTTCGCCACGGAGCTGTGAGTGCATGCTTTTTTGCAGATCGCTGAAGGTCAGGGAGGAGGCCAATTGATACATCCAGAGTGTCATGGTTTTTCTCCGTTGAGATCGGCGTTGTCGAAGTGGTCGATCAGTTCCGCGGCTCGGCCCCGGACGCGAAGATTGCCATCCCGCCGGCCCATCGTGGCGACCTGCCTGAACAGTGCCGACAGACCGAGTTGCTCGACGACCCAGAGGGCCGACATGCGGTGCAACGGATTGGGATCGGCCAGCATCCGCGTCAGACATTCACGCGCGGTGACAAAATCGAATTCGCTGATGGCTTTGATAGCACTGGCGCGTTCGCGGTTATGGCGTGAGTTGAGCATGGACAAAACATGCTGGGAACTCTGGGCCACACGGAGCGAGATCATCGATTCGATGGCGTTGGTCCGTACCCGCGGATCGGCGTGCTGGGCGGCCACTTCCAGAAAAATGCGGAGCTTGGGATCGTCGAGACGTGCCACGAGTTTGACGGCCAGGGCGACCACACGCGCATCGGGATGGCCGCACAGGGAGATGATCTGCGAACGATAGCCGGAGATGTCGGAGAGGGCGGAGAGCATTTTCAATCCCTGTCCCACTTCGGCGGTCTGGTCGCTGGCGAGTTTCTTCTTGAGCAGCGTGGGGAAGTCAGGATCGGCCTGGGCGCTTGCACGTGTGGTAGTGCCCTGCACAACCGGCGGCATGCGGGAATACTCTCCCCAAACAGGCGCAAATTTCGGCGTGGCATTGGAGACCACGGAGATGAGTTCGCTGATCCGATCGGCGCGGAGGTAACTCACCAGCCGGCGGACGGAAGGGTGCGGGCATCGGGTCGAGGTGGCGAGGGCGTGCCATTCCGGATGCTGACGGGCGATGAGGTGGCGTGCCGCGACACGGGCCACGCGTTCGTCGGCGTCTTCCATCATCTTGGCGATCAACGGTCCTGCTTCAGGCGTGCCGGTCTCAGCGAGCGAACGCATCACGCTGAGCTTCCATACGGCGCATCCTCGTGGCATCGGCGTTCCGCCGATGTTGGCGGCTCTGATGAGAAGTCTGCCCAGCCACTTCACGCGGTCGGCGGCCTGGAGCCCCAGAGCATCGATTGTTCGCAGCCAATGGCTCCAGGTCCGATCATTCGGCGGAGCGTGTTGCCACAGGGTCTCGAGCATACGGAGGTGTCCGACCTGCTGGAGAGCCGCGTGGAGGACGGGATCGGCGAGTCGGTAGGATTCTCGCATAAAAGCGGCGGCGGTCGTGGGATCTTCCGTGGCGGCGATGCCGGCGATGGCGGCTGGTTTGAGCGACGTACCCAAAGCGATAAGTATCCCTGTGACCACAGCCGGTCCGGCAGTCGCAGAAGGGGGAGGGGGGGTTCGCAAAATGTTGCTGATTGCTTTGGACCGTTCATCGTGCGGATCGCTGAAAAACGACCAGAGCGCGGAGTCCGGTTGACGTTCGAAAACGAGTGCCGCGAGGATGACGGAGTGTTCGCGGTGAGTGCGGAACTGTTTGAGCGCATGCTCGAGCGCTTTGCGTATCTGGGCGGCGTCGTTAGCCTCTTGAGAACCTTCCAAAACAGCGTTTTCCTCGCGATCCCGGAATTTCCGCACCGCGGCAAGCAGAGCGGCGCCGGCTCGCTGGCGCACCTGGATGCGACTGTCCGTGAGAGCCTCTGCGAGAAGATAGCTCAGACGCGGATTGGCACTCTGTCTGACGATTTCGATCACGTTGAGGCGTGCGGAGCCGTCGGGGTCCTGCATCGCTTCGGAGAGTGCGCCGAAAAGTTCGCGGGAGTCGTGCAGCAAGGTGGCGCGTACATCGTCGCCGAGACGATCGAACGCCTTAACGAGCGCGACGCGCCCGGCACGGGATTCCCTGGCAAACAGAACAGTAGCGAGTTCTTTTTCGGAGAGAGACCCGCGATGCTTATCGGTGGCACGCATCAGCGCAGAGCCAACAAGTCCTTCGACCGCGAGATTCTTCGAGCGGGTCAATCGTTCCAGTATTTGAGCGCGTGCTGACATAAAAGCTTCCTGAAGAAGCCAGAAGCTAGAAGCCAGAAGGTTTCAAGTTTGCGACCTATTCAAAACTTCTGGCTACTGGCTTCTAGCTTCTGGCTTCTTCAGCCTTGGACGCTCAGGGATGCGGGTGCGGCGACGGGGCGGACGGCGAAGGGGGGATACGCGTGACGGGGGGTGGGGGAGGGAGATTTATGGACGGTCGAAGCGGCGGACGCCACGGCGCCGACGTTTGCCGTCATGGTACCCTGAGCTTCGGCGGCTCGTTCTTTGGTCAATTGGTCGATGAGCATCGCCCAGGTCTCGCGCTGATGACGCATGATCTCAAGGGCATCGTCTATCAGGTGCGGATCCTTTTTCAGATTGGCATCGACCAGCCTGCGGTGAATGAAGTTGTAAAGCGACGCGAGCTTGGAGCAGAGGTCCGGATTGACGGAATGTTTCAGGCTACTGTTGAGTTCCATGATGATCCGCTGGGAACGTACCAAAGCCTTGTAGCTTCCCTCGATGTCCTTTTTGAGGACGGCATCCTTGCCCTGTTCGGCAAAGCGAATGGCGCCGTCCCACAACATAAGCGTCAACATTTCCGGAGAGGCGGTCATGACCTTGGTTTTGAGATATTCCTGGCTGGGCGCTGCCATAGAGATCCTTGATAGTTGCGATAGTCACTGTTGTTACTATCGGGCGTTGGGAGGGGGGGTGATTAAGAGTTATGAACTGCTCTTACTGCTGGAATTGCTGGTGAGGTTCGCGGCGAGGCTGGCGAGCGAGGAGCCTTGCGCCTGGAAACCGGCGATGGTCGTTTCGAGATTGGCGAACTGCATGATGAGCAGATTCTGCTTGGCGGTGAGCAACTGGCTGAGCGAAGTTTGGCGATCCCTCAATTGCTGTTCTTGAGTGAGGAACGAATTGGAGGCGTCGAAAAGTTGGCCTGTCTGGGCGTTGGTGAAGGTGTCGAGCATGTTGGAGAGGGTGATGCCGATGCCCTGGACGGCATTCACCGGGGCGACGGGGGCGAAGTATCCTTTGAGGATGCCGCCGCTGAGGATTCCTTTGATGCCGAGCGAGGCGGCGGTGGCGCCGCCGTTGGCTTCGTCGACGCGAGCGGTGCCTGAGCCGCCGATCTGGGTGAGAGTGAGGCCCGTGCCGTTGGAGTTCAAGCTGGCGACGACGCTGCCGCTGGTGCCGGAGTTGATGGCGGTGATGATCGCGCCGATGGTGCTGGCTCCGGAGAGGTCGATGTCATGGGCGGTACCGTTGCCGTCGGTGATGGTGATGTGTCCCGGCTGGAATCCTCCGCCGCCGGTGAGGGTGGAGAGCTGCGTCGTCGCGGTCACGCCGAAGGGGCCGGCAGCAACCTGCTGAATGTTGGTGGTGAAGAGCGTTCGCACATCGTCGGGGGATGTGGCGAGGACCTGTGAGAGTTTGTCGGTGTCGAGCGAGAGGGTTCCGTCCTGTCCGACGGTGATGCCGACGTCGGCGAGCGAATGGAGCGAGCCGACGTTGTAATAGGTTTGGGTGACGAAGCTGCCGAGGGCGTTTTGGACCTGCCGGACGGAGGCGTTGCCGAAGAGGACGCCGTTGTTGGCGGAATTGTTGGGATCGAAATTGGTGACATCAGCGATGTTGTTGATGATCTTGTTGTAAGCATCGACGAAATTCTGCACGGCAGTGGTGACCTGGGACGGATCGTTGTTGACGGTGATGGAGGTGGCGCCTGTGCCGGTGAGAGTGAGTGTCATGGAGGGAACCAAGCCTGTGATGGTGTTGGAAGAGCTGGTGGTGAGGAGACCGCCGGTGCCGTTGGCGTTTCCGCCGTAAACGAGGACGGCGTCCTGGCCTTGCACGAGGGTGGAGGTGTCGAGGCCGATGGCGGAGCCGTCGAGAATGATGCGGCCGTTGAGTCCGGAATTGCGGCTGGCCAGAGAGAGGCGGTAAGGATCGGAGCCTGATCCGTCGTTGATAATGGAGGCGGCGATCTGCGGACTGGCCTGGGAAATCTTGGTGACGATGTTGGAGAGACTGTCGGTGGCGGCGATGGAGATGGTTTTTTGGTAGGAGCCGTTGAGGGTATTGTTGGAGAAGGTGCCTGCGATGTTGAGATCGGAGGCGGTGGTGCCGCCGTTGATATCCTGGACGCTGGCGGCGAGCGTGCCGCCGGTCTGGGTGAGGAGGATGCCGTCGCCGGTGTCGTTAACGCGTGCGGAGATGGCGAGGCCGGACTGATTGATTTTTTTGATGACGCTGCCGATGGTGGTCACGTCGGAGGTGGAGAGGTCGATGGTTCGGGTGACGCCGTTGCCGTCGGTGATGCTGATTTGGCCGGGTTTGACGCCAGCGCCGCCGTTGAGGGAGGAGAGGAGGGTGTTGTCGGAGACGTATCGGAGTCGGAGGTCGCCGGAGGATGTCTGCGAGCCAGTGGCGGAGGCGGTGCTGCTGCCGTCGATGTGGAGGAAGGAGGCGAGGTTGCCGGTGCCGTCGGCGACGGTGAAGGAGGAGGCGTTGCTGGAGAGTGTGATGCCGGTGCCGGCCTGGTTGATCGAGGCGGTGACGCCTTGGGAGTTGGTGTTGATTTGTTGGATCACGTCATTGAGGCCGTAGGCGTGGGAGAGGTCGATGGATTCGCCGTTGATGGTGATGGTGCCGAATTGCGGGGTGGTGGTGCCGTTCTGGCCCTGGTAGCCGCCGTTGAGGTCTCGCAGAAGGGGTCCGGTCAATTCTGAGGCGATGCGGTCGCCCTGGAGTGTGCCGCTGCTGGAGCCTGTGCCGAGGATGCCCAGGTCATAAGCGGCAAGCGACCCGTTGAGGGCGGAGACGGAGATGGTGCCGCCGCCAGAATCGGTGAGGGTGATGCCGCCGCCGTCGGATGAGACGGATGCGGTGACGCCTGCAGATTGTCCTGCGGAGTTGATGGCGGTGATGACGTCGCCGACGGTTTTGGCGGTTGAGAGGCTGACGTTAAACGCGCCGCCGGAGCCGGTAATGGTGAAATCTCCGCCGGAGGAGGTGCGAACGCCGTTGCCGTCGTTGAGCGTGTTGAGATTGGTCGTGGCGGTCAGTTTGGTCAGCGAAGTGCCCGTGAGCGTGTTGCCTGAGGCGGCGGCGGTGAGGCCCAAGTCGGAAGCGGTGGTCGTTGCGCCGGCATTGGCGACGACGAGCGAGCCGGTGCCGCCGGAAAGGTCGGTGAGAACGAGGTGGTCGTTATCGACGCTGGCGTGGACGCGCACGCCGGTGGCGGAATTGATGGTGTTGACGACGTCGTTGACATCGACGGCCTGCGACAGATCGAGCAATGTCGAAGCACCGGATTTATCGGTGATGCGGATGGAGCCGCGAGAAACGCCGCTGCCGCCGTTGAGCTTGGAGAGCGAGAGGCTGTCGTCGAGTTTGCCGCCGCCGAGTTGGAGGGTGATGTTGCCGGAGAATCCTAGGGCAGTCGTGGTATCGTTGAACCCCTGAGAGACCATTTGGCTGGCGGAGGCGAGTCGTTGGACGTTGAAGGAATAACTGCCGGTGGGAGTACCGACGCCTGCCAGGGCGCTCATGATGGAGGGGTTGGCGGAGGTGGCGGTCGCCGAGCGAAAAATCGCGGAGGTGGTAAAGCTGGTGGCCGCAAGCTTCAGACTGGTCATCATGGCAGAGAGAGCCAGAATGGCCTGGTTCTGGGAGTCAAGCGTGTTGATGCGTGTGGTGAGCGCATCAATGGAGGATTGCTGGGACTGGGTCAGGCCTGTGATCAGTGCACCGTAATCGATGCCGGAGATAGGTCCGATGGAAGAAGTCGCGCTCATATCCGTCTCTCGCACGATCAGTCAGAGCTCGCTGCCTGATGGCCGCGGCCCTGAAAACCAAAAAATAAACCCGAGGCGCGTACAGCCGACCGTTGATGACGGCCTGCAGACGCACCTCACCTCAAAAGACTTATCGACTTTTTTCGTTCGCTACTGCAAGAACTGATCACGATATTTTCGTAAAAAGAAATAGCCTCGCGTGGCAACGCAAGGCTTAACGCATCCTACGCGTCTCACACTTACATTTCATGAGAGAATGGGAGTCTCGGGCGTCCGCAGCCTTGCGATTCCTCGCAAGGCTATTAGGACTCGCTCTACTCGGACATTTCTGATAAAATGGATGAGTCATGGAGGACGTGTCCGGGACCTATTTGGGGGGAGAGGACCGGCATTTCTTCCCCGTTATCATTGCTGAAAAAGCCTCTTTCAAAGGGCCATCATGTTCGACCAGGATGCACGTATTACCGATCTGCAAATTGAGCAGGAATTGCAGGAAAGTTATCTGACTTATGCGATGTCCACGATTATGGATCGGGCGTTGCCGGATGTGCGGGATGGGCTCAAGCCGTCGCAGCGGCGGATATTGGTGGCGATGAATGATCTGCAGCTTGGGCCGCGATCGAAACATCGCAAGTGTGCGAAGATCGCGGGCGATACCTCGGGTAACTATCACCCGCACGGGGAGATGGTGATCTATCCGACGCTGGTTCGGCTGGCGCAGGAATGGGCGATGCGCTATAAGCTGGTGGATGGGCAGGGGAATTTTGGATCGTTGGATGGCGACCCGCCGGCGGCGATGCGGTATACCGAGGCGAGGATGGCGGCTCCGGCGATGGAGCTGATGGAGGACCTGAAGGAAGATACGGTTGATTATATACCGAATTATGATGAGACGCGGGAAGAGCCGACGGTGTTGCCCAGCAAGTTTCCGAATTTGCTGGTGAATGGGTCGCAGGGTATTGCGGTGGGGATGGCGACGAGTCTGCCGCCGCACAATTTGCGGGAGATTTGTGATGCGATCGTGAAGGTGATCGACGAGCCGGAGTGTACGGCGAAGGAGTTGATGAAGATTGTGAAGGGGCCGGATTTCCCGACGGGTGGGATTATCTGTGGGCGGCAGGGGATTTTGGAGGGGTACACGACGGGGCGCGGGCGGATTGTCGTTCGCGGGGAGGTCAAGGTGGAAACGGGGTTGCGGGGCGGGAAGGAACAGATTGTTATTACGGAAATACCGTACCAGGTAATCAAGAAGTCGCTCGTCGAACAGATCGCTAATTGCGTGAAAGAAGAGAAGATCAAAGATATCGCGGATGTCCGCGATGAGTCGGATCGGGAACATCTGGTTCGCATCGTGGTGGAACTCAAGCGGGATGCGGATCCGAATGTCGTGATTAATCAGTTGTACAAGAATACGCAACTGCAGGATACGTTTTCGATTATTAATATTGCGTTGGTGAACCGTCAGCCGCGGACGCTGGGGCTCAAGGATATGATCCGTCTGTACGTCGAGCATCGCTTCGAAGTGATTCGGCGGCGGACGGCGTTCCGCTTGAAGAAAGCACGGCAGCGGGCGCATATATTGGAAGGCTTGATCCTCGCCCTGGCAGATATCCACACGGAAGAAAACCGCGGCAGGAGCGGGGGCGGCAAGATGGATGTGATGGGCGTCATCGAACTGCTCCGCAACCGCAAGATCTCGCCGGACGTGCCGACGGCTAAAGCGAACCTGATGAAGAAAAAATTCTCCATCGACGAGGCACTCACGTGGAAGGCCGCGATTCCCAAGGCGTTCAAAAAACGCATCGACGACGAAGTCAAAAAGAACGGCGGCATGACGCTCTCCGCCGCACAGGCCGACGCCATTCTCATCATGCAACTGCAACGCCTCGTTGGACTCGAAATCGACAAGCTGACCGAGGAATACAATCGCCTGGTCGAGGAGATCGAAGGCTACGAGCTGATCCTTTCCGACGCGAAGCTGGTGTACGACATCATCCGCGAAGACACGCTGGAGATGAAGGACAAGTACGGCGACGAACGGCGAACAAAAATCACCAACGATGCGACGGATATTGATATTGAAGATTTGATCGCCGACGAGCAGGCGGTAGTGACGATTTCGCATGAAGGGTACATCAAGCGGATGCCGTTGGATACGTATCGCAAACAGGGCCGCGGCGGTCGTGGCGTCATCGGCGCAGACTCGAAAGAAGGCGATTTCATCGAAACGCTCTTCATCGCCAGTACCAAAGATTATCTGATGTTCTTTACGAATCTCGGGCGGTGCTATTGGCAGAAGGTTTATGACATTCCGAATTTGCCGCGGCAGAGTAAAGGGCGGTCGATCGCGAACCTGCTGGAAATGATGCAAGGCGAGAAGCTCTCGGACGTGATGGCCGTGCGAGACTTCGAAGATGAAGGCAAACACCTCTTCTTCGCAACCGCACAAGGCGTCGTGAAAAAAACCCTCCTCAAAGCCTTCGGCAACCCGATGAAACGCGGAATCATCGCCATCGGCCTCGAGCCGAAAGATTCTCTCGTCGGCGTCGCCGTCACCAACGGCAACGATCAAATCTTGCTGGCAACCAAAGAAGGCATGGCCATCCGCTTCGACGAAACCGATGTCCGCGACATGGGCCGCCCCGCATCGGGCGTGGCCGGAGCGGATCTCGAGAAAACTGACGCCGTCGTCGACCTGGTCATCATCCCGCATGGACAGGAAACCGGCGAAAACCAGGTCACCGTCCTCACCGCCTGCGAACACGGCTACGGCAAACGCACACCCGTCGAGGAATACCGCCTCACACGCCGAGGCGCCAAAGGCGTCATCAATATCAAAACCACCGAACGCAACGGCCCCGTCGTCGGCGTCAAAGCCGTCCGCGACGGCGACGAACTGATGATGATCACTAAGAACGGCCAGGTCGTCCGCATCGGCGTCACCGGCGAGCTCCGCGAAATGGGCCGAAATACGCAGGGCGTGCGACTGCTCAAGCTCGATGAAGGCGACCGGCTGGTAGGCGTGGCCCGTGTGGTACCGGAAGAAGCAAGCGATGAAGACCAGCCGAGCCTGCCGGGAACGAAGTGATCTTCAAGTCGTTAAGGTAGCGACCCCGCTTTGCGGGGGGGCGGTGGTGCAAGTTTCGCCGCGAACCCATAGGCGAGCGCTCGGCCCCGCCTCGGTACCAAAGCCACTTTGAAACGGGTACACTGTCGGCATGCGTAAGAAAATCAGCCTGCTTATCGTCGGCCTGGCGCTGTTCCTGGGCGCATTTCTGGTGTACCAATACGTCATGAACGCCAGCGTGGGGAGCGGACGACAACAGACGCAGCAGACGATACAGGTGGAAGATGATGGGATGCTTTCGCTGCAGGGACGGGATCCTAAGACGGGGGCATTGCTTTATGATTTCACGGCCACCAAGGCGGTGCCGATTAAGGGGCCCGACGGTAAGCAATTGCCGGGCCAGTACGACGTAACGAATCCGGTGGGACGATATTACCTCCGCGACGGGCGAGTGGCATTGCTGCGCGCGGATCACGGAACGCTGGCGGTGGATATGGCCAGCAAGAAAAAATCCGAAGCGTTCGGTGGAAAATTGTCGGGGCATGTTCGCATGGTCCTTGGACCGGCAGAGATACCGGTGGAGGAGGACGGGCCCAAACCTGGTCAGATCGAAGTACGCCTGGACAAAGACCTCGAAATGTCGATGAACGACAGCGTCCTCTCGAGCCCCGGCGGCGTGCATGTACGCTCCGAAGATACCGCCTTCGCAGGCTCCTTCGATGGCGAGAACCTGACCGTCGCCTTCAACCGCAAAGAACAGCGAATCGAGTATCTGCGAATCGATCCGACGACCGGCAAGGACAACGAAATCGTCATTCACCGCGTCAAACAAAATGGCACGTCGCTCCTGGGAGAAGAGGAAGGGAACGGCAAAAAAGACGGAGCTGCGGCAGTTCTGGCCGCCAAACCAGCTACCACGCAAGATGATTCGGCTCCCAAAGCAAACGCTTACAAACTATCCTTCGGCCAAGATGTGGTCGCAAGGCTGGGAACCAGCGAACTTTCGAGCGATCGGCTCTTTGTGCTCTTCATGACGCCGGCGAAGGATCGGACGAAGGACCTGCTCAAGGGCGCGGAAACAGGAGGAGAAACGGGGGCGACAAGCAAACCGGCGGTGGCAGCGGCGAGCGAACCGGCGGCAACAACGCAGAAAGATACTCTGGATTTACGAATCACCTGGCGCGGACCGATGGAAATGCGACCGCTCGATGAAAATGACATGACGCTGGTGGATGAGAAGGATCGAGCACTGTTGGCGGAGGGGACGAAGGATCGACCGGTGAAGGTCATCGACAGCACCCGCGAAATCACGGCGGCGAAACTGCGTTATCACAAAGCAGAAGACCGTGTCGAATTGGAATCAGATACATACAACGACGTGTGCGTAAAAGACCCGTCGATGGGAATAATCAAGTGCGCAAAATTGAATTATCTCCTCCAGGCGGACAAGGCGGATAAGCTGTTCCTGGCAGGCCCCGGCCGACTGGACGTTCCGCAAAGCGCGTTGCACAAGGATCGGGTGGAGGCGGGAAAGGGAGGGGCGCCGATGGTGGTGTCGTGGGAGAAGATGATGGACGTGGACCTGGTGAGTGTGGCGGGAGGCGGTGGCGGTGGGTGGGGTGGTGGGACGACTGGGAAGCGGGCCGTCAAGCATGCGCTGTTGACGGGTGATGTCTGGGTCCGCGACCCGGGACTGCCCGGCGTGAGCAATGCGTTCGAAATGAACGCGGCGACGCTTGACCTGCAAATGGCTCAGGCGACCACGGTGAAGATGTCGCAATCGCTGGAGCATCTGACGGCGACGGCGGTGAAAGTCAAGTCGGCGAGGCCGGGGGCGGCGCTGAATGATTATCCGCAGGGATTGACTGCTGATCGGTTGGACGTATCGACGGCGGCAGGGCCCGATGGAAAAGGGGGGGGGCTTTCGCCGTCGAAGATGCTGGCCGCGGGCAATGTGGTGGCGTGGACGTATGGCAATCAGAGCGATCTTTCGGAGAATCTGACCGCTGCCCGAAAACCGGACAAGGCCGCGAGCAATAAACTCGTGAAGCAGACGATTTACACGCCGGTGTTGGAGGCGATGCTGGAGCCGAAGGAGAAGGGCGGAGAGAAGGGGGCGGAGGCTGTGGCGCTGGGATCGAACACGGGCGTGAAGTCGCTGACGGCGACGGATGGCGTGAAAGTGGAACTGGAAGGAATAGGGGCGGTGGTAACGGCAAAGTCGATGGTGGCCGATCCGCGAACGGGAAGAGTGCGGCTGCTGGGCGATCCGGGAAGTATGACACCCGTATTGGTGACGATGGGGGACGATCGGATCGAAAGCTTCGAAATGATTTTCAATCAACATGCCAATACGCTTAATCAATTGCATTCGATCGAAATTCCGCGTGAAGGCGCCTTTACGTTCGTCGAAAAGAAAGAAGGGGAAGGGGCGGGGGGGGGAGTCGTGGAAAAGGCGACGCCGGTGCGGATTACCTGGACGGAAAAAATGACCTACGACCAGTGGTCGCGGCAGGCGAGGTTCATGGGAAACAAAGTGGAAATTAAGACGGTCGGAGCGGCGGAAGAAACCGTGGAGGTAAGTTGCAAAAAACTGTTGGAGGCGACGCTGGCGGAACGCGGGGCGAGTGGCGGGGGTGGAGGAGGAGCGAAGAAACCGCCGATTGAGCAGTTCAAGGCTCAAGGCGAAGTCGAGGTGACGCAGACGAAATGGGGCAAGCAGGGAAATATCTTGACACGGATGTACATGCAAAGCGAAGAGGCTCGGTATTCGGAGGCGAGCCAGCGGTTGGAATTGCCACACGCGGGAATGATCGGGCTGGAGGACAATGAGATAAAAGAGAATAAGGGGAGCGGAAAGGACGCGGCGGATACCAGCGGCAAAACCGTCCTGACATGGAAAGATAACCTGGTGTTCGCGATGGACACAGGCGTGATCACGATCACGGATAGCGTGCATGTGATCCGTGTGCCGACGAAACCGATGCAGGTGGCGACAGTGAGCGGAGGCAAGAATGGGGGGAAGGGGATCATGGGTGGACCGGTCCAGCGGGTGGACCTGTACGGCCCGTCGCTGACGGCGAAACTGCTGCCCAACAAAAGTAGCAATGAAAGCACGCCTAAAGGCGCGGCGGCGTTTTTAGGCAGCGGCGGCCGCCCCAGCCTGGAGAGCGTGAAAATCGCCGGCCCCGCGCGGCTGGTGGCCGGCGAACGCGAAGTCCGAGCCCCCAAAGAACTCGCTTACGACGAAGTCAACCACATTGCCGAGGCAAAAGGAACCCGGCAGGAGCCGGTGCAGTTCATCGCCCCGGGCGCCAATTTCCCCGAAACGCCGGGAATCAAGTGGAATTTGATCACCGGAGAAACCGAAATAGAATCGGCACGCGGCATGATGAAGCTGGAGTAAGAAGTAAGAAGCCAGAAGCCAAAAGTTTTGAATCAACCGCAAATTTGAAACCTTCAGGCTACTGGCTTCTAGCTTCCGGCTTCTTCAAAAGTATCTCGTAGAGCTCCGGGCGTCGTTGATGTCGGAGGTAGCCGGAGAGGTCGAGGCGTTCGGACTTGTCGAATTCAAGCGGAAGTTGGGGACGCAGGTCCAGGTCGATCGTGGCCTGGACGAGCGAGTTGGCCGGAGCGATGCCTCCGGCGACCTGCTGGCCGAAGGCGTCGTAAATGACAGAGTTCCACGTGGAGCGTTTCCAGAGCTGATCGTCGACGGCGTAAGTTGCAACGCCCAGCGGCAAACCGTGCATCATGGCGCGAGCGGGCAGAGCGACGGTGAAAAAATCGCGCTCGAAACGGTCGTGCCTCATGGTTTGCCAGAGAAGAATGTCGGCGTTTTTGAGTTCGTAGACGCGTGTGATTTCGGGGAAGTGGATGTCGTAGCAGATGAAGATGCCGAGCTTGCAGAAGGGGGTGGCGATGGGCTCGAGATGTTGGCCGGGGTCGAGGGAGCATTTTTCGCCGGGGGCGAGGTGGGTTTTATCGTATTTGCCCAGCCACGTGCCGTCGGGGCCGATGACGGGAGAAGAAGCCCAGGTCTTTTGGCCGTCGACTTCGACGATGCTGGGGATCACGAGCATGCGGTATTGTTTGGCGAGGGCTGCCAGGGCGATCATCCAGGGCGACTTGGCGGTGAGACCGAGAACTTTGCGAATAGTCTGCTTGCCTGCTTCGACCGCCTTGATACCTTCGTGCGTACGATGGTGGTCCGCACGTTCAGGCAGAACAACAATATTAGCCCCCTGCTGACCAGCCTGATCGACAAGACGAAGCAGATCCTTGCGGCGATCGGACATACTCTCGAGCTTGTTGTGCACATGCACCATGGCCAGACGAACAGGACGAGACATGCGGACTCCTTCGACAAGGAAAGAATAAAACCATGACAATGAAGTATAATGTAATCGATGTTGCATGTTCCGGGTGAAACTTTAGGCGTGGTGATTGTAGATCACGGCTCGCGGAAAGCGGCGGCCAATGACATGCTGCTGGAAGTGGTGGCACTGTTCAAGCGGGTGGCGGGCGTCACCATTGTGGAACCAGCGCACATGGAATTGGCGGAGCCTACGATCGAGCAGGCGTTTGATCGCTGCGTGGCGCAAGGCGCGACGCTGGTGATGGTGCATCCGTATTTCCTTTCGCCGGGCCGGCACTCGACGACGGACATTCCAACCCTGGTGGCGACGGCGGCGGCGAAGCACGAAAAAATCCAATATCGCGTGACGGAGTCGTTGGGACTGGACGAAAAAATCGCATTGCTGATTGAATCGCGCATATCCGAGTGCCTGCGGCGTGGCATACCCCGACATGTGTAGCGGACACCATGCACAAAGGGGCCAACCGACCAACATACACCCACAGACTCGCCGCCTAAAACGTCATGCGCCCCATCTGGCGGTTTGGCAGTTTTGTGCGATTAGGGTATGGCTATTTTTTGTGGCAGATTGTCATGCCAAAGGCGAAGTCCGCGATGCCGCGAGCGTTTTCGATGTGTTTTGGCGAGATCAGCGCAAAGCCCCGCATTACCATGCGGGGCTCCCCTTGACGCCTATGCCACAAAAAATGGCCACACCCTGCGATTATTGCCATTCTCCGGTAAACACCTCCGTTGCTGTTCCGGTCATGTAGACGCAATCGTCGCCGCCTCGCATGGCCTCTCGCCATTCCAGTTTCAAATCGCCGCCCGGCAAGTGCGCCAGAATTTCTCCGCCCGTCTTTCCTGTGAGTACTCCTGCCACGCACACCGCTGCCGCTCCGGTCCCGCATGCTAACGTTATTCCGCTGCCACGCTCCCATGTTCGCATGGTTACTTCTTGTTTGGAATGCATCTGGACGAAGTGCACGTTGATCCGATGGGGAAAGGCTTTGTGCGTCTCCAGCGCTGGCCCGACCTTCGCCAGGTCGATCTTGCTCACATCCTCCACGTAAATCACCGCGTGCGGATTGCCCATCGACACAAACGTCGCCTGCACTCCCAGGCTCGTCCCCATCGGCACCTGAAAAATCCGCGGATGACCCGTCGCACCGACCCATTTCGCGTCCACTGGAATTTTTTCCAGGTCCAAGATCGGCCGATCCATGTTCACCGTCACCGTCTCCACTTTGCCATCGTTGCCCAAATGCAATTGCAACGACAGTACCCCGCGTCCCGTCTCGATTTTCATCGGATTCTGCGTGGAGAGTTTCCGGTCGTAAGCGAATTTCGCGACGCATCGGATGCCGTTGCCGCACATTTCCGATTCCGATCCGTCCGCATTGAACATCCGCATCCGCACCGTTGCCCCACCCCCCTCCTGCTTTTTACCCGCCTCCGTCGGTGGCGCCACCAGGATCAGTCCATCTCCCCCGACCCCCGTGTGCCGATCTGAAATCTTCACCGCCAATTGCTCCGGCCGCTCCACGGCCTGCGCAAAGGCATCCACGTATACGTAATCATTGCCAATTCCATGCATCTTTACAAATCGCATGACATCTCCAAAGCGCCGGAATTCCAATTTCAAATCATATTGACTGCGGATTAGTCGGGAAAGCTCTTATAGTGATTCAAATAGATAATATCTTGTCCATCAGGCTTTTTTCAGCACGAAGACACGAAGAAACGAAGGGCACGAAGTTTTTTTGTTAAAATTTTGCTTTGTATCTGCTCTGTCTCAACCCTCTATCAGAGCCGCGACCGTCAGGGAGCGACCCGTGCGACAATGCGAAAATACCGCCTGTCGCTCCCTTACGGTCGCGGCTCTGATCATCGCTTGCGGAGGGTTGAGACAGAGCACTTCGTATCCTTTTCTTCGTGTTCTTCGTTTCTTCGTGCTGAAATTAAGATGGTTTAATGATGAATCACTACACTCTGGAGGGCGGCGCTGGCTATTTCTCGCAATGTTTTTAGCGTTTCCGCTGAAAGCTGTGGGCCGGCGAGATTCATTGGCAATTCAGTCGGATTCTTGCCGTAGATCGCTCCGTAGACGACACAGGCCGTCAGATAGGTGCCTTCGTCCGTTGGATGTCGGCTATCGGCGAACAGCTCAATTTCCGGGTGTTTTTCAGCACAGAGCCGCCAGGCTAACCCGATCGGCACAATCGCGGCGCTCGTCCGCTGCTTGACCGCCTGATACGTGGCGAACATGGTGCCGTATTCGCTGTCGCGTCCCGAGCGTGTCCAGTTCTGGAAAATCAAGGGTTTGGCTCCCGCTCGCTGAGCTTCAGCCGCGAAGAGTTCGAAATATTTTTCGCTGTTTTGCGGATCCGTCACCGGCCGCCGGCTGAACTCCTGCAGTACTACATAATCCCATTTTTCCTGTGCCAGGAGTTTCTGCACTTTGCCCCTGTTCCAGTGCCATTGAAGCGAGACATACGGGGCCGTGACCGCCGTCACGTCCACCGGGCGATTTTCCATCACGGACAACTGCTGAACCAATCCCGGCAAGTCGTTGTAGAACGTCAGCGAATTGCCGACGAAGAGCACCTTGATCCGCGGCGAATCGTCGGCAAATCGCAGCCGTTGATACCGCTCCGGCTCATAGAGCCGGCACCCGCCAAAAAGGACAACCGCTGCCAGAATCATCAACATAACAGCAACTTTTCCTGAACGTTGAACCATTGTGCTATCCTCAGAATAGTGAATTGTGAATGGTGAAATCCGAGCCGCGCCCGCAAGGAAGCGACTTCACTATTCACCATTCACTATTTTACGGTTTCGTTGCCGGTTGAGTGGCGGGACCAACGTCGACGACGATGGTATAGGTGCGTCCGAGGCCATATTTCGATCCGTCTTCGAAGTCGCCCGTCCGCTGCTTTTCATAGATCATGCGGCTAATTTCCCTTTCCCAGACCACCTTGCCGTCCGCCGACACTGTCACTTTGCGATAGGCATAATTGATTCCGCCACAGACCTTCCGCCAGGGCATCGGGAACGTCACCGGCGCAGGGCCAAGAGGCATGCCATCGACCGCAACGTCGGCCGGCGCATTGGTCACAAGTTTCACCGTATTCACGCCAGTGCACGCGCCCAACGTCAGAACCGCCAGAACACACAAAGAACATTTGAGTAACATGACCGCTCCACTAAAAATCGAGAATTGAAAATCAAAAATTGAAAATCATTTCTTCCGCAATTTTTCCCGCTCCTCCCACGCTTTCTTTTGATACTCCTCCATGACTGCGGCAATTTCCTTGCGAGCGGCATCACCCTCGTAGGTACCCGTCGGCTTGTCTGCATACATCCTTGCGAGTTCCTTCGCCGTGCGTCCCTGCCGGTCCGGCGAGAGCGGATCGGGCTTGAACGCCAACCACCCTTTGACCTGCTCCACGTTCCCCTGACGGATGTAATGTTCAAGCCGGGTAGCATCGCCGACCATGACGTTGACGTTGGCTCCCTTTGCCGCCAGCAATTTCCAAATGGCCGGCGATTCGGTCGCGGACATGGGCGTGCGCCCCTGACCATCCGCCAGATTAACGTCCGCGCCCTGCTCCAGCAGAAACGCCACCAATTGCTCGTTCTTCGCGGATGCCGCGATGAGCAGCGGCGTCGCCCCGTTTTTGTCCTTGACGTTGGGGGTCGCTTTGTGCTTGAGCACCGCCGCCGCCGCGTCGAGATTCCCCGCAGCAACAGCATAGATCAACGCCGTGTTCCCATTGGGGTCTTTCACATCCGGATTCGCGGCATGATCCAGCAGCACATTCATCGCCTCCCACTGCTGGTTCGCCGCCGCCGCTGTCAGGGGCGAACTCCCATCCGCATCGGGTTTGCTCACGTCTGCCTTGGCATCGAGCAAAATCTTCATGACATCCGCAGCCCCCATCCTCGCCGCGATCGACACCGGCGTACGCAACGCCCCCGACGTCGTGCTTCCAAACCCCAACTGATTCACATCCGCCCCCAGCTCCACCAGCGTCTTGACCGTCTGCGCATAATTCAGCGACACCGCGATGGTCAATGGCGTTTGCTTACCATTATCAAGCACACTGAAATCCGCCCCAGCCTTTCCCAGCGCCCGCAACGCCTTAATCGCTCCATACTCCGCCGCGACATGCACCGGCGTTTGTCCGTTGTCGTTGCGTGTCCGTGCCCGATCCGGATTATCCCCCAGCAACTTCCCAAGCCGCACATCGTCGTCCGCCTTGGCAATCTCATGGATCGTCAGCACATACCGCCAATCCCGCACTTGCCCCCCACCATTATTGTCTTCCACTTGTCCCCAAGCCGCGGCCCCCAGTAACACAACGCCAAGCACTCCCGCAATCGCCGATTTCATAGTGTGCCTCCAATTGCCTTCTTGCAGTTTATGGACATCAAGTTACCATGATTCCATCATTGAACAAGGAGTCCACCGATGTTTTTCCGCACGGTCGCCATTGTTATCATTTCCGCGGGCTCACTGACGCTCGGCGGTTGTGGCATCCTGACCGCCCCGTTTTCCGCCGCCAAGGCCGTCTCCTCCAATGCTAACTACGATTTCAAAGGGATCGTGGTCGATCCCGCCGGCAAGCCGCTCGACGGCGTCGTCGCGGTCCAATCGTCACAACGACGCTTCTGGTCGCCGCTCAAAGGTACCACCGACACTTACCATAAAGAATTTACGCGTGTTGACGGCCATTTCATCATCACCGTCCGCGGCTCCAATCTGAGCGTGACGTTTTCCAAGAACGGCTATCGCGACGCCGTCTTCAACTTCACGGCCGAAACCAATAACGAAATCGCCTCCAACATGGGTAACTGGCCAAACTCCCCCGACTTTGCCGTGCTGATGATGCCGGTGAATGCCCGCGACGCTTACCTGGCCCGCCATACCGCCACCATTTCTTATGAGCACTATCCCATTGCCGACATGATCTCGCTGCAGAACCTCCTGACCAAAGGCGTCTCCGGCGACATCGTCTACAAAGATAAAGACACAACGGACCCCACCGTCATCCCCGACGGCACCTTCTACGCGATCATCGACAATGCTCCACCCCAGGCCATCAACTCTTCCGGCCAGATTGATCCCGCCGAACTGGACATTCCCAACTCGCTCACGCTCCGGATCGCCGGCCCCGACACCGGCTTCATCCGCATGACCCCACGCCCCGGCCTCCACCCCACGCTCATCAGCACCCTCGCCCCCGAAACCGGCTATAAGCCAGAGGTCACCCTCACCCGCGACCGTCTCAAAGAAATGCGAATCGCCGACAGCAACTCCATCGCAGCCGCCCACGAATACTTCTATTTCCATGTCGGCGACCGCTTCGGCAAAGGCATCCTCTCCTGGTCCACCCGCTTCGGCAAACCCCAGTTCACCTTCGACCTCTACCTCCAACGCCGCCCCGCCACCCGCGATTTGACCACGTTCAATGACAAGCAATAACCTCGGTTCATCTCCCAATTTCGGAGAGAGCATTCCTGGAGCCCCGCATGGTAATGCGGGGCTTAGCTGTCGGAATCAAAACAAACGTTAATTGCGTGGGAGGGCATCGAAAACGCTTGCGGCGTCGCGAGGAGTTCTAAATCACGCCCTTCGAGCGTGATCCGCCATTGAGCACGGACACCCAGCACCTGGTACCAGAGAAGGGGGATGCCGGGTGCTGGAGCACTTGGCGAAACGAATAACAACCGCCCATGGCATCCAGCACCCGGCGTGGATTGCGAGGCGGATTCCTGTCTGGCGATACATGCGATATGGTACTGCAATATCAAACCGGTGTCAATATCGAATTGATATTGACGGTGCAGGCGTTGCATCTTGCCTCTCATGTCTACCAAATCGCAGCATAACGTGGCCTACAGAAAGCTTCAGCCGTTTCTCAAGAAGATGCGAGAAGACGCTGGCTTGAGCCAGCAAGCGCTCGGCCGGAAACTGCGGAGGCCCCAGAATTGGGTCTTCAGGTCAGAAACCGGCGGACGGCGTGTGGACGTGACGGAATTCACGGCTTGGGCCGTCGCCTGTGGGGTTGATCCCATCAAAGCCTATCAAGAGATTTTGTGACTGAAGTCGAACGGCGGGCAAGCCCGCCGGCTCAATAGAAAATGCCGCTGAACAACCACTTCCCATTTGCCTTCGCCCCTTCCACATGGAATAATGAATCCGCCTCTGCAGTGTTCGAGTTACCGCGGCATTTGGCTCCGGACCGATGAGCACTTTATGGGTCCCTTGGATCGGACTGACGGGCAGGCCTCCCTGCAACCTCGCGTTGCGGACTAGTCGTGGAAGTTCTGAAACGGTCCCTCGCGCGACCCGCCCTGTTTTTTCAGGGTTCGGACCTCCCCGCGTCACGGCACTTATGTGGAGGCTCTTTTTATTTCCGATTTTTGATTTTTGATTTTTGATTTTATGCGCTGCACCAAACGTGCTTTCATCCTCGGTCTCGTCTCGGGCTTGCTTTTGGCCGCCGCAGCTCTCGCCGACAATCTCCTCGCCGACAAATCCACCACCGCCAAGTCCGGCGTCAAAATCACCTTGCCAAAAGGCTGGAAAACCGACGAGCGAGGCGGATCACGCAACCTCCTGCTCGCCCGCGCCCCCACCTCCGACAAGGACAACACCGGCGAATTCCAAACCCTCTTCTCCCTCGACGCCGACACCATCACCAAGCTCGACGGCCGCGCCCAGCAGGCCGCCGTCGCTAAAAAATGCGACAACTACCACGCCATCGAGGAACCCACCCCCATCACCATCGGCGGCGCCGACGGCGTCATGTTCGGCGGAACCTTCACCACCGGCTCCGTCAAGCTCCGCTCACGCCAATATCTCCTGCTGCAGAACGGCCGCGTTTACATCCTCACCTTCACCGCCCTCGATTCCGCCTGGCCCAACTACGCCAAGGCCATCGAGGCTTGTGCCGCTTCGCTCACACTTCCCGTCAAATAAAAAGCCCAAGGACTGCAGTCCATGGGCTGGTACGCCTCCATCGCGAATCAACGTGAAAACCAATTCGTCCGCATGCTCGTAATCGCCGATAATGCTTGCATGGTTTCGTACCGATGAATCGGAACGGTTATGCCTTTGTTGTATCTTTTTGAAGATTCCCAGGTCGAGCGGCTCAGTCCGCTGACCTATTCCCGCGGCGTCTGCGAACTCCGTGTCGGCATGCTCACGCTGCTCGAGCGTTTTCAGCGTAACTTCGGCACGCCGCTCGCTGGCATTTTCGTCCGCGATGGCCTTGCTGAAGTGGTTCGACGGCGCGTCAAGGTATCCGTCAATCCCGCACTCTCCACCCGAGATGGCGTTCTTCTCGTGAACGCGCGTCTCCTGCCGCTGACCGATTCCATCGCCCTCCTTCCGGCCGACTTTGCGCCTGATTCCGCGGGCATCTCTCAGGGCGCCATCGTCTGGATGCATCTTTCGCCGGCGCTCGCTTCTCAAATCGATTTTTCCAAGCTCAGCGAAGCTCACACGCTCGAAGCCGTGCTTCCATTGGTTCAGCGCCAGACTTCGCATGCCGAGTTGATCGATCGTCCGTGGGATTTGTTCGATTGCCAGAAGGCTGCGATTCTCGAGGATTTCGCTCATCTCGGCCGAGCCAACGATGCGGTCATTCTTCCCGGCGCTTACCTGTTGACGCCGGAGAACATTCATCTTGGCAAGGGCGTGAAAATCTGGCCCGGCGCCGTGCTCGACGCGCAAAACGGTCCGATCATCGTCGGCGAAGCAACCGAAATCCGTGCCGGCGCCGTCATCACCGGCCCGACCTGTATCGGAGACCGCTGCGTCCTTCGCACACATGCCGACATCCGCGAACACTGTTCCATCGGACCCGGCTGCCGCGTCGGTGGCGAAATCGTCAACACCCTCTTCCTGGGCAACTCCAACAAGCAGCACTACGGCTTCCTCGGCCAAACCGTCATCGGCGAATGGGTCAATATCAGCGCCGGCACCACCACCAGCAACCTCAAAAACACCTACGGCACCGTCCGCATCACCTTCGGTAACACCGAAGAAGATACCGGGCGTCAATTCTTCGGCGCCATCGTTGCCGATCATGTCAAAACCGGCCTGGGCACCCGGCTCAACGCCGGCACCATCCTGGGGTTTGCTTCCCAAACGATTGTTCCTCGCTCGCCGCGATTCGTGCCTTCTTTCGCATGGCTTACCGAGCAGGGCATCGAGCGAGCCGACTTTGAGAAAATCGAGCAGATCGCCAGCATCGCCATGTCTCGCCGCAACGTCGATTTCACCGCCATCGATCACGAACTTTTCGTCCGCATCGCCAACCAAGCCCTGGTCGCGGAACGGTATCCATGGCCGTGATTCGTCAAGTCGTTAAATCGTCAAGCCGTCAAGTCGTTACGACTTGACGATTTAACGATTTAACGATTTAACGACTTGACGACTTAACGAATCCCTCCTAATACTGCGCTGGGTTGATTCAACGCAGGGGCACGCATGTCAATGATCACCTCGATTCTCGGCGGCGTGGGCCTGTTTCTGCTGGGCATGAGCATCATGACCAACGGGCTCAAGGCCGTGGCAGGGCCGGGATTGCGAACGATGCTCGGCAAAGCGGCGGCAACGCCGCTGTCGGGCGCGTTCTGGGGGGCTTTCGTGACGCTCATCGTGCAGTCCTCCAGTGCCACCACCATGACCACCATCGGCCTGGTCAGCGCGGGACTGCTTACCTTTGCTCAGGGACTCGGACTCGTCTTTGGCGCCAACGTCGGTACCACGGGAACAGGCTGGCTCATCGCTCTCATTGGTGTTCGTGTGTCGCTCACCGCTGCTGCGCTGCCGATGATTTTTGTGGGGGCTTTGGTCAAGCTTCTGGGCCGCGGACGTCTCTCCGCAGGCGGTGCGGCATTTGCAGGCTTCGCTCTGATTCTTTACGGATTAACCACGCTGCAAACGGGTATGGGCGGACTGGCCCAACAGTTGAAACCGGAGAGCTTTCCCGCCGTTTCCGGATTCGGTTGGGGCTCGGGCCTGCTGGGCGTACTGGCATTGATCGGCATCGGTCTGGTCATGACCGCGGTCATGCAATCGTCCACCGCCGCCATTGCGGTCACGCTCTCGGCACATTTCGCAGGGGCCGTCGGACTCGATCAGGCATGCGCCCTGATCATCGGCCAGAACATCGGTACCGCGACAAGTTCCGCCATGGCTGCCATCGGCGCAAGCAGCACCGCCAAGCGACTGGCTCTCGCCTACATCTTATTCAAACTCATCGCCGCCCTGATCGCGATGCTGCTGTTTCCCGTCACCGTTCCTCTGCTGGTTCGTGCCGCGAGAACCATCGACGGCGTGACGCTGCTGGCCGGTTATCACACGGCTTACAACGTCATCGGCGTAGCGGTCCTGCTGCCGTTGACCCACCGATTCACGCGATTTGTTGAGTGGATTCTGCCCGAGCGAGCTTCGCCGCTGACGCGATGTCTCGACCGTGCGGCCCTTGAAACGCCGCTGGCCACCGAGGAAGCGGTTCGGCGAACGGTGGCTCGCTCGCTCGAAACAATGTGCCGCTCCATCAGCGCCGCTCTCACATTTGCCCGTCCCATCTCTGTCGCAGAGGCCAGCGATGCTTTGCGACAGGCGAGGGACTTCATGTCAGAAGCCAGCGGCCCACCCGAATCGCAGAAGGATGAAGAACGACTCACCAGCACACTCCACGCGCTCGATCACGCCTCTCGCCTGGCCGAAGTCGCGGCGGAGAAAGGCGAATGCCGATCGGAAGATGCACAAGCCGTGGAGTGGTGCGTTCAGGCGATGCAAAACGCTGTCCTGATCGCCGGTGAAGTAGGTGCCCTCCCCGGCACTCCGTATTTAGCCGGCAGGCTTGCCTGCCGCTCGGGCGCCACCGATTCACCCATCGAGCGAGCACTCCTCGAACTCGAACACTGCGCAACAGCACTGAGCGACTTGCAGCGGACCCATCGCAAAGCAACCTTCAGTTCAGTCGCCGGCCGAGCGGTGAGTGCCGACGAAGCGATCGCCCGAGTCGACGCCGTCCGCCGCATGGAAGCCTTCGCTCGTCACGCCTGGCGTTCCGCAACCCATCTCGTCGGCCCAACCACGCCCGATAAATGAAGCCACCGTCAGTCGTGACGGAGATTCGTCAAGTCGTTAAGTCGTAAATCGTAACGATTTACCTGACGACTTGACGATTTAACGACTTGGTGACTTGACGCCTTAACGGACACGTGGTCAGGCGGTATTCTTAGGTGACGGATAAGCAAGGAGACGCCTATGCCGATGTTTCAGTACGAAGCGCTAAACGCTGCCGGGCAGAAAGTAACGTCTGAGATCGACGCGGTTTCCGCGGACGAAGCGATCAGCAAGATTCGTTCGCAGGGCTATTTTACCACGAAGGTCAAGGAGAAGGCTGTCAAGAAGCCCAAGGGGGCTGCCGGGGGAGCTGGTGCTGCCGCCGCCGCCGGGCCTAAAAAGAAATCGTTGAACTTCAACATCAGCATCGGCGGCGTCTCGAACAAGGTCATCACACAGTTCACACGCCAGCTCTCCACGCTTCAGGATGCAGGTCTGCCGATCCTTCGCTCTCTGAAAATTCTCTGGCAGCAGCAGAAGCCAGGCCCGCTCAAGACGATTCTCGATCAAGTCGCCAACGATGTCGAAAGCGGTTCGACGCTTTCGGATTCCATGAGCCGGCACCCGAAGGCCTTCGATCGCCTGTACACCAACATGGTGCAGGCCGGCGAAGCGGGCGGCGTGCTTGACGTGATTCTCCAGCGACTTGCCGACTTCATGGAAAAAGCCCAACGCCTCAAGAGACGCGTCATCGGCGCAATGATTTATCCCGCTTGCGTCATCACGTTTGCCGTCATCATCGTCACCGGCATCATGATCGTCGTCGTGCCAAAGTTTAAGGACATCTTCCGCGACTTCGGTACCACGCTGCCCCAGCTCACCGTCTACCTCATCGCCTTTTCCGACTGGGTCGCCAACTACGGCTGGCTTTGGATCCTCTGCTCGCCCTTCATCGTTTTCTTCGGCATCAAACTCATCGGCAAAAGCCGGATCGGACGACAAATCATCGACACCGTCAAACTGAAGATCCCTATCATCGGCCAGATTCTCGCCAAAACCTCCATCGCCCGCTTCACCCGTACCCTGGGCACCCTTCTCTCCGCCGGCGTACCGATCCTCGACGCCCTCAACATCACCCGCGACACCGTCGGCAACACCGTCTACGAAAAAGCGCTCCAGAAAGTCCACGACGCCATCCGCGAGGGCGAATCGTTCGCCGCCCCGCTCAGGCAGGCAAAAGTCTGCGATTCGATCGTCACAAATATGATCGACGTAGGCGAAGAGACCGGCGACCTCGACAAAATGCTGATCAAAATCGCCGATAACTATGATGAAGAAGTCGATGTTCTGGTCGGTTCGCTGGTGAGCCTGCTTGAGCCGATCATGGTCGTCGGCCTTGGCCTCATCGTCGGAACCATCGTCATCGCCCTGTTCCTCCCGCTGGTCAAGCTGATTACCTCCCTCTCGAGCGATAGCAATAAGGGCTGATCCGCAGTTGGGTTCCGAACGTGAAGGTTGTTTCTAACGTCGTTTGAATTGGGGTGTTCTGTGAAATCGCATCGACTCGGTCGGCAAAAGGCTTCAGGCTTCACCCTTGTTGAATTGCTGGTGGTGCTTGCCGTCATTGTCATTCTGGTGAGTATCATGGTACCCGCGGTCTCCGCGGCCCGGAATCATGCCAAAAAAGCTCAGGCGAGCGCTCAACTGGCGGGGATTTCGACCGCCATCAACATGTACTTCCAGATTTTCGACGCCTATCCGGGGCCCTATGGGCCGCTGGACACCACGACTGCGTCCTCCGCGCGTAAACTCACCGGCACGCAGAACCTGCTGCTGGGACTCGCTTTCGGCATGTATGATCCAAACGCCTTTGGCAACAACCCCAATCCGTACCCCGATGCGGTCAATCCGATCAACCCGCAACCGATGCCCACCAGCGCCTATCCCATCGGCGGCAGTTCTATCTCCTATTTTGTCGACGCGGCCAAGCCCTTCTACGTCAGGGATCTTTCCAGCAAATCGGTTGCCGGAACAGTTTCCGGAGCGGTTGCCGGAGTCTACAAAACCTATCCCGCGTTTTATTCGGTCGGCGCGAACACGCTATCTCCTGCCGGAGTGTCCGACTCCAACGGTAATTGGACAGCGAATAATTGGCAGCCCAGCGGGGTGTACACTAATTATCCCGAAGGAAGACAAGGTTCCACAGACACGGCCAAAGGAACGACCTCCTGTTGGGCTTTTCCGACTATTGTAGACACTTTCGATGACCCGCTGCCGATTCTCTACTACCGCCGAACGCCCGGCGTGGAAGGCACGGGAACGGTGGTGTCTAACTACCCAAACCTCGTCAACACGATGAACTCTCCGCCCATCGTTTCCATGAATACCTCGACACTGGCTTCTTACTACCTCATGGATAACGCCGACTACACGAACGCTAGCGGACAAGGCTCTTACATTTTGCTGAGCACGCCGTCAGGCAGCACTTTTGGGCAGTCGTATAACAACTGGACCGATGGCAAAGGAAATCTGCATGTGTTTAATGAGCTGGTTCTGGCCGACAGGGTCAGTACGTTCGTGGGCACCACCGCGACCGCCCGTGGCGGATACGTCCTCATCAGTGCGGGAATAGACCGCTTCTACGGAAACGTCGGGGTCAAAGGGGCAAGAAGTATATCTAATGCCACCGATGACATCGTGGTCGTCGGACCTTGATCTAACGCGGGCATCTTGCCCGCAAAACGAATGCGAAAGTGAACGGCATGCTTCCTTACCGAAAAAATCGTACCTCAGGCAGAACCGGCTTCACGCTCGTCGAGCTCTTGGTCGTGATTGCCATCATTGTGCTGCTGATCGGAATTTTGATTCCTACCGTCGGGTCCGTCCGCAAGCAGGCCAAAATTGCCGCCACGAACAGTCTACTCTCAACGCTCAGCACCGCGTTGGAGCACTACCACAACGATTTCAATATGTATCCCTCCTCGACCACGTACTACTCGACTACGCCCTCGGGCTCGAACTCGCCTTATGCTTACGGTGAGAAATTAGGCACTGTACTCAATGGCCGTGCTCCTTGCCTGCTGGCTCAGGGGCTGATGGGCTATCTGCCCTATGACGTCGACGGCTGCGGGCCCACGCTCTCTGGTGGTGGGCCGTCCCCCAATGCCCCCACTTCTACCAATCCCGGCGATCCCAGCTTCGGTTTCCGGGTAGGAAGGCAGGGTTCCGGGAGAATCTACGGTCCCTATATGCCATCGGACAGCCAAAACTATCGCGTGAATCTCGATAAACCAGGGAACACAAACGACCAGTCCTTCATCGATATCTTCGGCAACGAAATTCTGTATTACTGTGCGGCAAAAATCACCGATCCAAGGCGGGTTTTCGTTCAGACGGCGGACAACTATTCGTACTTCGTTTCTGATGACAACGCCGCCATCAAGAACGCCAATGGTTCTATTCCGAACAACAAGCCGGAGACGCAAAGCAATGCCGACTTCTTCCAGTTGTTGGGCGTGAGCGGAAACTCGTTCAACGATAGCAATCTGCCCGCCACGTTGTTGGGACGGGACAGTTATCTCCTGATTTCCGCCGGATGCAACGGCACTTATTTCACCAAAGACAACCTTGTCGCCGCCAAACCATGATCGCGACTCTTTTTGAAGGACTTGCATGGCTCGCCAGATAACAATTTCTCAAGTTTCGCCACACCGGCCTTCTCGCCGCCGCGCCGGGTTTACGCTCATTGAGCTGATGATCGTGGCTGCCGTGATCATCGTCCTCGCCGGCATCACGTTAGCGGTGGGAATTTCCGCGAAACATGGTGCGGGCATTCGCAAGACAAAGGAAACGCTCCAAGCGTTGGACGGGATAATGAAGGACTACTTGGCTGCGGGCAATCCCGAACCGGTGGCATCGCCGCCGGCGCCGGTGAACAATCCCGATCAAACCGTTTGGGTGCAGGCCTTGCGAACCTCGCCGGACCTTGCCAACAAACTCGCCGGTTTCACCACGAAGATGACGAACAACGGCTATCTGACCATCCTCGACGCCTTCGGCAATGCCATCGGCTATGTCCCGTCCAAAAGCACCGGTAACACCGTGACGACACCCGGCTACTTCCAAAGCGCAGGACCGGACGGACTCTTCGGCGACTCAAACGGCCACAACGGAGCCGACGACATCTTCAGCATGGACCCGCAATAAATCGGAGATTCGATCGTGAAATACGATGGCATTGATTCAAGTTCTCAGCGATGCGACAAGGCGATTGCCCGCAGACCTGGTCGCCACGGATTTACCCTTGTCGAACTGTTAGTAGTGGTGGCCGTCGTTCTGATCCTGGCGGGCATCGTCGCGCCGTCGGTGAAAAACATGCTTCGAGGCAACGGCCAGACGCAAGCCGTCAACGTCATCCGCGCCTATCTTGTCACCGCACGCTCCGTCGCCATCTCGCAGCATCGCCAGGCCGGCGTCGTGTTCTTCGAGGAAACCGCCGCTTCGGGCGCATTCCATGCCGGTCAGACCGCCATGCAGATCATGATTGAATCGCCCGATCAGACCGGGGCAACGACAGGCAATACGATTTTCACGTATTACAGCAAGGATCGCGAATATCTTCCCAAGGGGATTCAGGTCTCGGTTTTGAAGGGGGATGCGACTGCTATCACCGGCACCGAGACCGGCAGCGGCAGCAACACCGCAAAAAACCGCGTGATTCTCTTTGACGCTAACGGGCAATTACTCTTGAGAAACGGCATCGCACGAACAAGTTACACGGGCACCACGGATGGTGTATATCCTGATGCCTATACCGATTGGAATCTCATAGCGCATAACGGCACCTCATCCCAGGCCGTAAGTACTCCCGCCGTGATGATCTTCAACATGACAGATTTCCAAGCCTATATCAGCAACCAGAGCAATCCTGACTTAACCGCCTGGATTCAGCAGAACGCCGACATATTGGTGGTTAACGCTTACACGGGAAGCCTTATCCAATGAAAATGGCCGATACCTACAATTTCACCCGTGGCATCGGCGTCCCGCCGATGTTCCGTCGTCTCCTTCGCCGCGGGCTTACGCTCATTGAAGTCCTCATCGCGGTTTTCATCCTTGGCATCGGCCTGATCATGGTAATCACCGTCTTCCCGGTAGGAGGGGAATGGACGCGCCAGGCGACGGAGGCCACCATTGCGCAAAACGTCGCCCAAAACGCTCTGGCAATTTTGCAGACGCATTGTCCGCCTTCGAGCACCACGGTAAGTGTTGCGACGGGTACTGTCGCCAACCAGATTGCCGCCAGCAATCTGGTGGCATTTCCGGGCCTCGCGCGAACTGGCGACTCCACGTGTATTCCCGTCTCTGAAATGTGCTACCAATTCGGAGCGGAATCTCCCTGTCCGGCAGACCCGCTGAAAGCCACGTACTTCTGGACCGCCATGGTACGTCTGGTGCCCAACCAGGTTCTTGCTCCCTACCTCAAATACGACGTGTACATCCTGGTCTTCAAAAAAGGCTCCGCCGATCAACTTTATAGCAGCACTGGAGAAATTACGGGTGTAAGGGATGTCACAAAACCTTGCCAACCCACTCTTCTCAAGGTCTCCTATTCTTCAGGAAATTTCGATACACCAACTCAAAAGATCGTGAATGCCGTGCCAGCAATCGACGCCTACGGCATCGGCGTGCAATCCGGCACCGTCTTTCGCCAAGGCGTTTGGTCAGGCGCCGGGACACCACGACCTTTGCTTCAAGGCATGACAGCGCCAACCGGTTCGCCTACCGAACAAGTCATCGTCGGCATGCCGCCCGACGGCGGCACCGTTTCGCCGCTGGTGTATGTCTATCAGACCACGCTTTGCTGGAGAGCCCAGTAACGCTCACCTTCAGGTGCCTTTTATGATTGCCACAAGGACAACTTCTCCCCCCTCTAGCCCCCGGCTCTGCCGGGGGAGCGGACCTGTAATGCCCGTTCCGTCAGAACTGTACCGGTATACCCCCCCGGCAGAGCCGAGGGCTAATCGCAGAGGTCTCACGCTCATTGAGATGATGGTTGCCGTGAGCATTTTGATCATTGTGATGCTGGCCGTGGGGCTGATCTTCGGTTCCGCGTCCAAAGCCGTCGGCACCTCCCAGAAACTGCTCGATATGATCTCCAATGTCCGGGCCGTGCAATGGCAGCTCGATCGCGACCTCGCAGGACTCGATAAAAATGGCTTCCTTGTGATTCGTTGCGGCAGTTTCCAGGATGTCGCCTCGGTGACTCACCGCTGTGACCTGATTTCGTTTATTTCCTCCGGCTCCTTTCAGCACCGAACAGGCTCCACACAATCTGCCAGTAGTTCTTCTGTTTTCACAGAGAATGCTACGGTTGCTCCCAGTGCCTTTATCACCTGGGGGCAACTCGTCATGGAGAAGGCCAACCCCAATCCGGCGAATTCTGATTACCTTGGGAACAACCAAACCTATTGGATTCCCTTAACTCAACCTCCAACCGGGACCTATCGAGATGCGACCTCGTCGACTGGATACTCTTCCGCTGGCATGACTCTCGGGCGAAACGCCATGTTGCTGGCGCCGCAAAATACTGGAACGACGAATATCACGCCGATGGGGGCGCTTTCCCTGGCAGCCTACACGAATCAGACCGCTAGCGGAAGTTCCGGTTCCGCAATCGACTATTATTCGAACGAGCTGCCTACTGCCAATACCTCATTTGACAGCGGCGCGCATATCACGCAGTCCAGGATTGACCTTGCCGCTACCACGCCTCCCGACATCATGGCTCGCATTCAGCAGATTCTCGGCAACAACCGCAATACGGGTACCCCTGAAGCATATTTCGAAGCCGAACATTTCTGCTACAGACGAGGCGCCGTTTGCAGCGTTTATGACGGCGTGGCAAGCACGAACAATTACGCTCTGCTCAACGGCTATTTCCGCATGCATCCCATCGCCCTCCAGGGAGTGACCTCCTTTGCGATCGATTGGACCGACGGCTCGGAAACGCTTGGCTCCGCTGATGTGGACCTGATCACGGGCAACACGGTGACCATTGACCTGATCGGAACCACCAAGTGGTACGGCATATACGATTATCAAAAAGGCGCGTCATCGAAGGGCATCCTTTTTAATACCGGCCCGACAACGGCGGTCATTGATCACGGCAACACACCCATCCAAATCGGCGCCCTTAGCCAACTTGCGAATACCACGCTCGGCGATAAGTATGTGGCGATTTTCTCCTACGACACGCCGCGTACGTCCTGGCCGACAGCCCTGCGTTTCCGCTACCACGTCGACGATCCCACCGGCCGGCTGTCTGGCGGACGCGATTTCGTTCAGATTGTCAAGCTTCCCGATTAAGTTGCACGCACTCGGCCCGACGGCCGCGGAGGTCCTTATGATATTTCAAAACCGCGATGCATCATCGCTTGTCGCGAGCGCCCATCGCCGGCGGGGAACCATCCTCGTGCTGGTGGTCGCGGTCTTGGCGCTGCTCACGGTCATCGGAACGATTTTCCTGATTGCCGCCCGTTCTGAAAAAAACGCCGCCAGCGCGACCGCTGCCGCCGTCAACCTGAAATTGTCGCAACGCAGCGCCATGAACAACGTCATCAACATCATCGGCGACGCCGTGTATAACGCCGACGGAAAAGTCGGCGGCTATACAACGCCCGGAACCGCCGGTTTGGCCGCCCGTAACTACGACTATCCGGAACACGTCGTGGATATCGCCAACGACTTCGGCTTCGCGGCAGGCAGCACGGGCAATCGCGTGAAATCACAACCCTGGCTCTGTGCCAATCTCCACACCCCGTCAACCCTTCCACCAAATTACCAAACGGCAGATTACAGCCGCCTCACTGCCACCGTTTTCAACCCCAACTCGGGAACGTTCAACCTGCCCGATGGAACGGGCCAAATGCAGGTCGTTTACGATCAAACTACCACAGATCCTACCTCATCTAACGCGGACGATCTCCCAGTGGTCGCACTCTCCGCCAATATTCCCGACGGCTACGCCAATTTGCTCACGTATTCCGACGCCAGCGGCATTCGCTATCGCTACGCCATCCGTATCATCGACACCAACCGCATGCTGAATCTCAACGCCGGCTCTACTGAAGACCCCATGATCACCCCCACCGACGACCCCGCCGGCTCTTGTCTGAACTCCATTCACCTCACCGGTTTTTCAAACATGCCTTCAACGCACAATGTCTTCTCCAATACCAACAACGTGACAGGCGGCGACATACGGACCTCGCTGCACATCACCACCAACAGCACCGGCTTGGGTCGGATCGGCGTCGTTACTACGATCAATCCCAATGGACCTTTCTCCTCCCAGGACTGGCTGAACGTCATGCTGCGTTACGAAAAGCCGCAAAGTTTTTTGCCCGGAGTCGCGTTCTTTGATCTCAACGATGAACTCGAGCTGCGTTCGTATGGCCAGTTTGGCACGCCCTACCAGTGCCGACCAGGCTTGAGCGGTTCTACCGCCGCTTACACCTTGTGGCCGGGGACGCTCAGCGTCACCAATCCTCCCAATAGTGCCACCATGATAGGCAATTCCCGCCGCCGCAACTACACCACCTACTCGTTCTCCCGCGATCTTCGCCCTTATCCCGATCCCGTGCTCAATGCCGCCACTCCCAACGCCGATCCCAACAAGGCCATCCCCATTTACACGCTCACCAACCACTACGCATCTAATTGGACCACAGGTTTCTCCACGTCCGGGACCTTGACGTCTGCACAGAATAATGTCTGGCCGACGTCTCCCGCACGCGTCTCGGCGAATCCCATTCTTCCCTCCGCCGACGCCGACGCCGCCTTTTACATCGCCATGGCCGCCACGAACATCGCCACCGCCATGGAAAATACCAATACCACCTCCCAAAAAGCTTACACACTGCAGGAAGCCCGTGCCTTCGCCGCCAATTACGTCACCGCTCGCTTCAGTCTGCTCCAACTCGATGCTGGCACCTCCAATTCGTATTACCTCCCCAATGGCCCTTCGTTTATCGACGACCAGGGCATCTGCGCTCGCGGCGGCCTCACCCCCGTATGCATCAATTTCGGAGGAACTGCGGCCCCCTACGATCTGAAAAGCAAAAGCCTCCCAACCGACAACGGCAAAATCTGCCTCGGTTACGCCGCACAGCCCTTCATCAACGAAATTGCCGTCCGCGCTCACAAGAAAACAGACACCACTGTCGACCCGCCGCAGGAGACCACCGTCGTGACGGATTGCGCCATTGAGCTTTACAATCCCTATCCGATTCCCCTGAGGCTCACCAACGAGTTCGCCTTACAAGTCAATGACGGTGGCACCCCGATTCCACTCACCGGCTACATCCCCGCCAACGGCTACTTTGTGCTCTACAAAGACGGCGGCGGCGGCAACAGCTTTACCAAGGTTCCATCAACAGCAACCGTGCAGACACAGGCCGACGGCAGTTGGACGTTCCCGCCCGACGTCCTTACCTGTAACGTCCTGCTGTTGAGAAAATACGTCGATCGCAACAACCAGGCCGCATGGGCGCCCGTCGATTATACGAATTGCCAGTCAGGTGATGGAAAATATATCGTTCCCAGTGCCAGTCTTGGTCTTGCCAGCGACGCTGGCGAACTGCAAGAAACGACCGACAAGACCTGGAACATTGAACGCCAGAGCGGAGGAGGGTCCCAGTGGGGCGCCTGTGTCAATCAATGTGGGCCTAGAAACTCGGGAACCACCACATCAAGCGGCTCACTGGGCGCCGTCAATACCGCCACCGGCAACCTCAGCATTCCCCTCTACGACCGCATGTGCCCCTCGGCCACCCCCATCTCTTCGACGAATCTCTACTCGCCCTTTATCAACATCGCCGACTTCAACCGCCTCATGCGCATCGGCCATCAATTCACCGCCAATTCGGGCCAGGGCACTTTTCCCGCCAATAATGTCCTTTCCCTCATCTCCAGTCAACTGATTGACCTCAGCAGCAACACGCCACCCAGCCCTTACGACAAAATCAAAACCGCCAATCGTTTTGCCAACGAATACATCGAAGCTCAACTTCATTTCGATTTCTACACCACCCCTCAGATCTTCGCCACAAGCCCCCCCGACGACAGCGGCGTAACGGACCCGGTTGATATACGAGCCATCAAACTCCTCGACCAGCTTACTTTCATCGATCGCGTCTCCGACCCCAGCATCGACGTGGGCGGCGGGGCACTCGACATCAACAAAATCCGCCTGCCCGGCCAGATCAACGTCAATACCGCTCCCGGCGATGTCCTACGCTGTCTCCCAGGCCTCCAGGCCATTGGCAATGCCTCTGCCATTAATAATATCGTCGGCAACATCCTCGCTTACCGTTCGCACGCCAATGGCAGCGGCAATCTCAACTACACCACCGGAAAAGATTATTCCGCATCCACCTATGGCAACGTCCGAGGCATTCATTCCCTGGGCGAATTGTTCATCCCCATCTTGGACGCGATGAATACGGGGGGAGCCGCCACCTTCAGTACCCTCGACGATCGCGACAAAGTCTGGGCCAGCATCTACAACCTCTGCACCGTCCGTAGCGACACCTTCGTCGTCTACGGCTACCTCGAAGCCATCAAAGCCAACCCACGCTACACCGGCACCCACAACAACAGCAACAATTGGTACAATACCACCACAGGCACCACGGACGATCCCAATAACATCACCTGCGCGAACCTCCGTCTTGCTCGTCTGCGTTGGGTCGCCATCGTCGATCGCTCTTTCTGCAATTATAACACCACCGACAACACTGGCGCCTCCAACTCCCTTTTCCAAACGCCGCGTATCGTCGCCATCAAGGATTTACCCCGCTAAGGCACCGGCGTACAGTATCAGCTTACGCCGTCAGCCCCCGGCTCTGCTGGGGGTTTAGTAGTCGCGGGGCAAACCCCTGGCAGAGCCGGGAGCTGACGAATATTGGGTGCACATACGTCCTTGTCCGCGTAGCTCAGTTGGACAGAGCGGCGGTTTCCTAAACTGGTAAGCGCTTATCGCGGGCTTTATCGAAAATGGTGGGGAAAACACCACAAAACAGCTTATTTGCAGGCACTTGTGCATCATCACTCATCTTCATTTTCGCAACGCCCGACAGCGCTGAAAATCGCTCTTCGATGCACAAAAAGGCAAAGGGAGTGACAAAGTGATTGCCGCATGAATCCGGGATTTGTTGGGGCGGCGGATCATTGGTAGGGCAGATCATCCGTGCCAGTCTTGCGGAACTGTTGAGCTTGAGGCACGGGCGTCGGCGGCGTCAAACTGGGAAGGTTGTTCAGGGCGGCACTGGTGTCGTGCAGGCCGAGGTGGGCGTACCGGCCCAGCGTCAACGTCGGCGTACTGTGCCGGGCCAGCTCTTGCGCGACCTTCACGGATGCACCGGATTGCACCAGTCGGGTAATGTATGTGTGGCGTAAGCTGTGGAAGTCTACGATTCGACCGCTGGCATCCGTGGCGGCGAGAAAATCGGACGTCTCGCGTTGTTCGCGAAGCTCGGCGTTATCGTTTGCCTCGGCCATCCATCAACTGCTTCAGAGCCTTGTCTCTTTTCTTAGCCTCAATGTCCTCCACCGCCTCCGTCAGAGTCACCGCCCTGGGGTTCTTCCCCGGTGGTGGCTTACTCTCCGCCAAACGCGCCTTCAAGTAAACACTTTGTGCCGCAGCTTTTTGCAGCGTCCCCCTTGCGTACCCCTGTTCTTCCAACGCCGCGTATCCCGGCCACTTCCCTCCGTTGTCTTTGACGTTTTTTTCGACTTCCGCGATCACTTCTTCCACAGTCCTCTTCTTTTTTGGCGGCCCCCCATTTTCCGGCGATACAGGCGTAGGTGGGGTTGGATCGGATGCGTCGGTTATCGGTTGAGCAGCGTTAATGTGATCTTCAATTAACCCCGCCCACAGCCGAAAAGCATCAATACGTTTTCTGACACCACACCACGGATCGGTCTTCGATAAAGAAGGAGAAGGCTTCGAAAGCACCAACTCAGATGCGGGGAGAATGTACTTCCACCAACACGTTTGACATTTATCTCGATCGTTAATGTCGCGGGGGGTATCGCAGGCGTGGACATCTTGAAAGATAAATTTCCATATGCCGTAATCGCGTGAGGCTCGCAGCGCGTGCCACGCCGCAAGAGGAATCAAATCGTATCCTATTGCCCATGCATGACCCTGCTCCCAGCTTTTTATAACGGCATCGGGATCGGCGAGTGCTTTTTCGAGTTCTTTGTCAGTTTTTGGGCGATAAGGCCCTAGTGCCGCGTCAACACTAAAATTTGGGATCACCATTTGCGTCAACCATCGTTTTTTCCCGTACATCCTCAACATCGCCATCCCAAGTTTTAGTGTTGACGCAGCACTAGCAGGCTGTTATGTCCTAAAAATTTGCGTAATGTTTCGTCGGGTATCGCTTCTCGTAATTCGGCGGCATTGGTCGCGCGAGTCAAAGTGTTCTTCATTGTCGCCAGCCATTTTGTTATCAAATCCATCTGCTCTTGCATCTTGTCAGCCCCACGCCCGAAGATCGCTGCGGTGTACCTGAGGTCTATATTGTTGTCGCTCTGGCTCATCGTGAAAAACGCTTTTTTGCCTGTTAATTGCAAAGTGCGCAGGCATTCTCGCAATTTCGACATTTTTAATCAAACGTCGTTCTTTATAAAATCGCGCAGGACGCACGGAAACCCCGCTCCACGCTCTCGGCATGTGTCTGATAGCTAAAACCCCCGCGATCTTATCGAATTTCGCCCCCGCGCCCGTCCAGCTCAACCGCGTATGCAGTTGAGGCCGGACGAAGCGCGGGGGTGGCTGCGTTCAACCCCGCAGCGAGGTTCTGGTTTCGGGGACCAAGACCCCTTCCGTTACGGCTAACGGCTTCGGCCATTGTGTGGGCGGCCATTGCGGGGCGTGAACCGCACGCTGCCGGTGTTCATGAGCATGGCGGCTACCGCCTCAACACAGAAAAAATCACAATCCGACAGGGACATGAGGGGGGGCATTGCCAAATGTCACCGGTGACAAATGTCCCCCCTCATGTCACCGGTGACATCGCAGAAGGAGAAATAGGACGTGGACAGGGACACAGTGGCGACATTTTCAACGAGCGTCAGACGTGGTTTATCGACGAATTGAAAGCCGGTCGCTTCCCCCAGCGAACCGATATCGAGGAGAAATTCGGCTGTTCGGACAGGACTGCCAAGCGAGACCTGATTGCCTTGCGAAATTACGGGACCATCGAGTTCGTCGCTCTTTCGCACCCCGGCCACTACCGCCTCAAAGCAACCCAACTCACGCCGCATCCCGCGCCAACCTAACGGCGGCGGCTTCATACGGCGTCAACGGCCCCATAAATGACTGAACATACGCTTCGGCAAAACCGGCTAATTCAAACGAGCCGCAATCGCCCTGGGATCAGAACGATTGGGCGGCTTTTGTAAAGGTTTCGCCGCGCTTTTCGTAGTTTGGGAATTGGTCCCAGCTTGCGGAGGCTGGTGAAAGCACCACGGCGGTTAAAGTCGGAGTTGTCAGGGCAAGGTCTCTCGCTAAGGGCAGGGCAGCTTCGAGGGTACCGACGTAGGTGACGCGGTTTTCGGGCAGTGTGTTTGCTTGTTTGACGTTGTTGACGATCGCCTGGCCGGTGGCGCCAAGGCCAAGGACGGCGCCGGCTCGCTGGGCTAATAGTTTTTCGAAATGTGATAGGTCGATGTGCTTGTCGTAGCCGCCGACCAGGAAGATGGCGGTACGCGGGTCGAAGGCGTTGAGGGCGGTGATCGAGGCGTCAGGGGAGGTGGCTTTGGAATCGTTGTAGAAATGAAGCGCTCGCGGAGGGGACGTTTGCAGGGGTAGGGTGTGGATGAGTTGGAGGCGGTGGGACAGGCCGGGGAAGTGGGTGATGGCGTGGAGAGCGGCTTGGAGGTCGAGTTGGAGGCCACGGGATTGGAGGGCTTGCAGGACGGCGAGGGCGGCTTGGGCGTTGGATTGGTTGTGGTCGCCGGGGATGAGCAGGGGAAGTTTTGGGGTGGCTGGGTTGCGGGTGCTGAATGTGAGAGTCTGGCCGCGGGCGAGAGAGGGCCAGCGGGAGATCAGGTCGTGATCGGCATTGAAAATGGCGACGTCGGCGGGCTTCTGGAAGCGAAGGATGTTTTGCTTGGCGGCGGAATAGTTGGCGAAAGTGTCGTGGCGGTCGAGATGGTTGGCGAATAAGTTGGTGATCACGGCGATGTTGGGCGACCAGCAGATGGCGGGAGTGTCTTCGAGCATGAAACTGGAAAGCTCGAGGACGACGAGGTCGTGCGGACGGATGTTGGGGAGGTCGGGGAGGAGGGATTTGCCGATGTTGCCGCCGAGGTGGGCGTGGGGGAATAGTGAATGGTGAATGGTGAATAGTGAATTGGGAGGCGTGAGGGCTGCCTTGAGGGATTCGTGGATGAGGGTGGTGGTGGTGGATTTGCCGACGGAGCCGGTGATGCCGATGGTCAGGGCCAGGCAGCGTTCGAGGAAGAGGTTCATTTCGGTGGTGAACGGGATGCCGCGAGCGAGGGCTTGCCGGACGATGGGGGATTTTTGTTTGTCGACGGCGGGGTTGATCACGAGCAGGTCGGCGTTGAGGAAGTCGTCGAGGTGATGGCCGCCGAGCTTGAAGGTAATGTTCCCTCCCCCCTTCCCGTCGAGCTGGCGGAGGGAATCGGTGAGCTTGTCGGCAGGCTCGGCGTCGGTGACGGTAACGATAGCGCCCTGCTGGGCGAGCCATTTGGTGACGGCGACGCCGCCGCCGAAACGGCCGAGGCCCATGACGAGAACTTTTTTACTGGCGAAAAATTCGGGCATGATGAACCTTCAATGAACCACGGACAGACACAGACTCCAATGACGAAATTCGAATGACGAATCAAATCCGAATGACCGAATGTTTGAGTGATCAAAACCACCGGAACCTCAACTGTTTCGGTCATTCGAGCATTCGGATTTGATTCGTCTTTCGTCATTCGATTTTCGGATTTTTCATCGCGGGCTTTCGGGATGTTGGCGGCATTTTTCGATGTGCTGGAGGGCGTGGGTGGGGGCGTCGGCTACGCACATGCCGGGACAGGTGGCGGAGGCTCGCTGCCAGGATTGCGGATTTTTCAGGTTGTGGGGCCAGAAGGGCCAGGTACGGCATTGCGTTGGGCGGACAGAATAGATGGTGCAACTGATTGTTTGGGTGGCGGGGTCGCGGGTTAGAAAGGTGCAGTCGTAGTTGAACTTTTCGGTCAGTGCGAAGCGGGTTTGGCCGCCGCTGACATGGCGCACGTGGGTGCGTGTGAATGTCTCAAGTGGGAGGTTGAGGTAGTCGGCGATGCGATGCAGGTCGGCGTCGGTCAGCCAGACGTAGCCGGGACCACTGCTGCAACAGCGGCCGCATTGGACGCATTGAAAACGCAGGCCGGCGGCGTACCAGACACCGGGATCGATCCTGGCGTCGACCTCGCTTATGGGTAAAGGACAGGGGGGATTCATGCGAATGGCTCCGGGAAAGGGTGTTACGGTAACGTCCGTTCGACATAAGGCGTATGCTACAGTTCCGCATCCTCTCGTTTTCACGGCAACAACGCAACCGCTGTCGTTAATTATTGTAATAATATTTTTATCTATATGCATCCATTAAAATGGATGTGGTGTTATGAAAGGAGGGGGGCAATTGCATGTGGGCATCAGAGCCGCGACCGTCAGGAAGCGACCCGTATTGTTCTCGCACATGGAGAGGCTTATCTGAAGTCTCGCCGTCTTTGACTAATATATGCATGCAAATATAAAATTTAGTTTACCTCCTCTTAACTTTTACTAATCCGGTCACTATTTGTCGAACATTGTTTTCACCGCAGAGATGCTTTTTTTTAATACTCTGCGCCCTGCGGTGCATTTCAAGTGTTCGATGAATACTGCTCGGAGTAATAACTTCCACCTTTGATTCTTCATTACATCGAACTAATGTTACAATCTCCCCATGTCCTCGACTCGCCCCGAACTTCTCGCTCCCGCCGGCGACTGGGACGCCCTCAAGGCCGGCGTCCTCAACGGCGCCGACGCCATCTACTTCGGCCTCGACCAGTTCAACGCCCGCCACCGCGCCACCAACTTCACGCTCCAAGAACTCCCCGAAGTCGTCGCCTACCTTCACGCCCACAACGTCAAAGGCTATCTCACCTTCAACACGCTGATCTTTTCCGACGAACTCGCATCCGCCGAAACCTATCTCCAGCAGATCGCCCAATCCGGCGTGGACGCCGTCATTGTCCAGGACCTCGGCATCGCCGCGCTCCTCCACCGCCTCTGCCCCGACCTCGACATCCACGCCTCCACGCAGATGACCCTCACCGACCCCCGCGGCATCGCCTTCGCCCGAACCCTCGGCATCAAACGCGTCATCCTCCCACGCGAACTCTCCCTCCAGGAAATCACCCACCTCACCACCACCGGCCCCCACCCCGCAGAACTCGAAGTCTTCATCCACGGCGCCCTGTGCATCTCCTACTCCGGCCAATGCCTCGCCAGCAAATCCCTCTGCGACCGCTCCGCCAACCGCGGCCAATGCGCCCAGCCCTGCCGGCTCCCCTACACCCTCATCCTTCAGAGCCGCGACCGTAAGGGAGCGACCGCATTGTCGCACGGTCGCTCCCTTACGGTCGCGGCTCTGAATGCCAAATACGACAAATCCTACCTCCTCTCCCCCAGCGACCTTGCTACACACGACCTCATCGCCGACCTCACCGCCGCCGGCATCACCGCCTTCAAAATCGAAGGCCGGCTCAAGTCCGCCCATTACGTCGCCGCCGTCTGCCAAACCTACCGTGCCGCCATCGACGCCGCCGTCGCCAGGTGCAAATTCCAAATCTCCGACTCCCAGCGACTCGCCCTCGAACAAACCTTTTCCCGCGGCTTCACCCACGGCTTCCTCGACGGCACCAACCACCAACACCTCATTACCCCCCGCTTCCCCAAATCCCGCGGCACCCACATCGGCACCGTCATCAACAAAACGAAACACGCCATCACCATCAAAATCGAAAATCAAAAATCAAAAATCGAAAATCCCCACCCCCCCCTCAAGCCCGGCGACGGCATCGTCTTCGACGAAGGCCATCCCGACCAGGACGAGCAAGGCGGCCGCCTCTACGGCGTCACATTCCCCCCCTCCCCGGGCAACACTGCCGAACTGCAATTCCACCCAGGCGACCTCAACCTCGCCGCCATCAACATCGGTGCGATCGTCTGGAAGACCGACGATCCCGCCGTCAAAAAACGCCTCGAACATTCCTTCGCCCGTGAAACCGTGACCCACCGCATCCCAATCAATTTCACCGTCAAAGCGGCGGTAGGAGAGTACCTTCAACTGACCGCCCGAGCCGAAGGCCGCCAAGCCACCGCCCACTGGCCCGAAAAAAAACTCGAAAAAGCCACCAAATTCCCCGCCACAATCGACACCTTACGCCAGCAACTCGCCCGCCTCGGCGAGACCCTCTTCGAACTCAACCAAGTCACGCTCGAAGGCCAAAACGCAATGGTCCCAAAAAGCGCCCTCAACGCCCTCCGCCGCCAAGTCACAAGCGATCTCTCCCGCCGCCGCAATCGCACCGTGCAAGTCCACGAAAACATCCTCAACAAAATGCGCCGCGAACTGCCAACACGTAGCGACTCCACTTCGCGTCGTGACGAATCTACAACACTATACATATTGGCCCGCTCACACGATCAACTCGAAGCTCTACTCGAACGAGCAACTCAATCACAAATCGAAAATCAAAAATCAAAAATCGGCATGGTCTACCTCGACTTCAAATCCCCCCAAAACTACCCCGCCGCTGTCCAACGCTGCCGCAACGCCGGCCTCCCCGTCGCCCTCGCCACGCTCCGAATCCTCAAGCCCGGCGAAGAAGAGGGGGGGGGCCTCACCCAACTCCTCAACACCAACCCCGACGCCCTGCTGATCCGCAACCTCGCCGCCCTCAGCTTCTATCAGGAAAAAGCCCCGCACCTCCCCTTGATCGGCGATCACTCCCTCAACATCGCCAACGAACTCACCGCTAACCTCCTCACCCGCGCCGGCCTGACACGCCTGACCCCCTCCTACGACCTCAACTGGCCGCAACTCTCCGCCATGCTCCACCGCTTCGATCCCGCCCGCTTCGAAGTTGTCATTCACCAATATATGCCGATGTTCCACATGGATCACTGCGTCTTCGCACATACGCTATCCAACGGAACCAATTTCCAAACCTGTGGCCGTCCCTGCGAAAAGCACCGCGCCGAACTGCAAGACCGCCTTGGCGAAAAACACCCACTCCTCGCCGACGCCGCCTGCCGCAACACCCTCTTCAACGCCACCGCCCAGAGCGACGCCCACCACCTCCCCGAAATGCAATCCCTCGGCCTACGCCACTTCCGCATAGAATTCCTCCGCGAAGACCTCAACGAATCCCGTCGACTCATCGACCGTTACAGTCGCCTGCTCGCCATTGGACATCAAATTGCTCTTTGAGTATCATCATACCTGTGATGAAACAGGATAAAATGAGACAAAACGAGACAAAAACGGTATAAAAAGCAAAATAAAAGGGGCGATTAGCTCAGTTGGTTAGAGCGCATGCATGACACGCATGAGGTCACAGATTCGAATTCTGTATCGCCCAATGTTCCAAGCTATTGTAAATAAGAGAGTTATGGCTTTCTTTGTGTAGGGGATGGCGGTCGGGAACGCAGCCTTTTTCGTACGTGTTTAGCGTCCACGGATATTCGCGCCCATGAAATTTGCGCCAGGCGAATTTTTATGGCAAGATACAGCGAGCATGGATGCGACAGAGTCCCAACAACTTCAACAAGAGAATCGA
>Ga0123357_10000335_pt1 | contig 44624 bp, 32 predicted proteins | sample TergutEmb28metaG_FD_89873 | JGI IMG/M metagenome (GOLD analysis project Ga0123357, IMG submission 89873) | Embiratermes neotenicus P4 segment gut microbial communities from Petit-Saut dam, French Guiana - Emb289 P4 | ecosystem: Host-associated > Arthropoda: Insects > Digestive system > Gut ...
ACGCGTTGGCGAAAAACCCCAGGTAGGACGGGTCATCCGCCTTCTCCATGTCTTCGCCGGCCACGTCTCGAAGGGAGATGAATATCGGCCGCCGGGGGCGTTTCAACGTCAAGATAATCGGCGTCCTTGAGCCTCCTTGTGCATTCCCGACCGGCGTCGCCGGCAATACGCCTAATTGTTCATAAAGTGGCTTGAAATAAGTATCCTGATAGGAATCATATCCGGCTGCCGAAGCAAATTCGAAAGCCGAATTCATATCTTCGCTGAATTTTCGGAGCGCCTGCACCAGGACTGCGATGTAGTTGGTTTTCCCCGACGAGCGCGGGCCGGCCAACGCCACACACAGCGTGTCACCGTTTCGCCATCCGTCGGGAAGGGGACTATGGCAACTGGCGCACACCTCGACCGTGTTCTGGTGGCAAAACCGGCAGGAAACCGCGCCCCTGTCCGCCCCGTGGGTGGCCACGGTCAGCGGTTTCGTGGTCGCGGCGACTCCCAACGTCCTGGACAACTGGGTGTCGCTGACCTCTTGACACCCGCCGACGCAGGCGTACAGAAAGCGATCCTTGGGCAGTTCGGCAAAACACATCGGACACTTGATCATGAATTCCCTCCATATTTCGGATCCAACGCGACAGCCAAGATGCCGCGCACGACACGGGACAACCGCTGGCTGTCCGCCCACACTTCGTCAATGACGTCGTCGGTGTCCAACGCGACGACATGGTCGCCCGATGCCAGCACGTCCACTCCAGTGCTGCGGCACAGCAGCAAACAGCAGTCCTTCGGCCCGGGGTTCCAATCGGAGGGCACCAGGTCGGTGAGGACGACCTGTGCCCAGGGGCCGTGGGCCAAGGCGGCGGGAGCATGGAATCCGCTGGTGCGGGTCGTCGATTGCAGACGAGCCGCGATCTTCTCGCCGACCTGGTTGGGATGGATCTTCTCCCAGGCGTCTTGCCGGTCGGTGGACAACCGGACATCGAGTTCCGAATCTCTCCCGATGACGTTGTCCACGCCGCCGAGGATGGCCAAAGCGGCGGCGAGCGAACCGTTGTCCGTCCACGGCAACATCGATGCCGACGCGTCGACCACGATCCGAAGATCGACCATGTCGTCCGCTTTGAGTACTGCCTGCCCCAGCGCCTCGCGCGTCGCATCGACGGCCAGTTTCGCCAAGCCGGCCACCGGTAGCCCGGGGTTGGTGTGATCGTCGTCGGCCACGGCGACCGGCTTCTTCCCCAAGACCTGGAGTTGAAGGCTCCCGTCCGGCATCGGCACGACGTCCACGGCGTCCAGGAACGGCAGCCCGGACGGGTCGACGTCGCCCACCGACACCCGGACGGGGTCGGACGACGCCGACGGGCTGAACAACGACAAGTTCAGGCTCATGCCGGAGGGGAAATGCTCCGCCACCGTCGGGGAGAACCTCAACGTCAGCGGCGCTGTCGGCTTGTTCAGCGTCAAGACGGCCGCCGCCCCGCGTGGGTGCCTGATCACCTCGGGGGCGCCGACGGGACCGTCTGCGCGGACAGGGGTGACCATCGTGGCCACCGCCGCCGCACCACCGTCGAACGCGAGCGACAACGGCTCATTCGGCACAGCACAGACGTCGCCCGGACGCAATACGTACGTAGGCATGGATATGTCACCTCCTGCCGGAGACTGAATCGTCCCCGCTGGTCAGTTGATCGAATTTCTCGGACAACGCTGATTTCTTGGCCCGGGCCCACAACGACAAATGCAGCACCCCAGCGCGGTTGGCCCAGCGTATGGCATAGTCTTCGGCCTGGGCTTTCTGACGGGCCAGATTCGGGTCTTTGGCATCCAGAAAACCGTGTTGGATTTCCCATTGCACCCATTGCTCGACGCCTTGGCCCACCTGGTCGGCGTCCACCTTGACGTCGCGTGCTTTCGCCCACCGGGTGAGCACGTCGATCAAGGCCCCCGGGTCGTCCGAAACCCGTCCCAGGGCGCTCATCCATTGCACGTCGGGAGACGACTCGCGCAGCGGCGAGCCAGCCCCGTAGCGGACGAGCAACCCGACCAGTTTCGCGCCGAAGCTGGCGACGTCTTGGGGGAAACCCGACTGGGGCAGCAGGCCGTCGGCCAGGAGGGCGACCATCCCCGGCGCGAATTCGACGCCGGGGGGGCCCGGGAACGGCCGCGCCCCGCGCGTTCTCAGCAGCAACATGCCCAGGCTGATGAGCTGTGCCGCGCGGATCACGTCCTCACCCAACGGCAGGTCGGGATTCATGGCACGCGCCCGAAGGATGGCATCGACGTCATAGCGCGCGGTGTCCAGCCCAGATCGCATCCAGTCGACGCCCGCCAAGCGGTCGAGTGCGGCGGCGAAATCGGCGAGCGGATGCCCAACCTGACGCACCTGCGCCGCGAGTTGCGGGTAGTCGTCGCTGGAGGCCATCGCGCACAGTTCCGGCGCCAGCAGGTCGTCGGGAACCTGCTGCCCGAACGCGCCGACCAGATAGGACACGTGTTGCGGCAACAACCGTGGCCCAGGAACTCGTCCCGAAAATCCCGAAGCGCCCAGGCGCCCGCTCAGGCCGGCCACGGTCACCAGGAAACGGGCCTGCCTGCGCAGCTCCTCGGAATAGCGGCCCTGCGGGTCGGACAGAACCTGCTCGGAGGCCTGCGTGGCGATCGACGTCACCGAGGAACTGTCGTCCCAGGCACGGGCGCTGCTCAAGAAGCTTTCCTGGTCGAACCCGAACACCCCGACCATGCGGGATGGGATCAGCACGTCGTTGCGGACCACCAGCGAGACGATTTCGGCGACCGCCGGCTCGTCGAGCAACGGAACCGTGCTGGCCACAGCGTCGTCGTCGGCACTGATCGCGTCGGCCAGGCGCCGCGCGAGCGCCAGTGCCGCCGACCCGACGTCGTCGGCCGTCGACATCGTCCAGCCCACCTGGACCACCAGGTCGATCATGAACAGGGCGGCCCGCACGTCGCCGGCGGACCACGGGTCCACGTTCGCGTGGCGAGACAACGCCGCCGCGACACTCGCCTGCGTGTCCGCCGTGAGTTGCAAACTGATCCCCGGCGGAAGGGCCGGGCAGCGGTCTTGACCGCCGAGCCACGGCACGTCCGACAACGCGCGGCACAGGAAATTCCGCGCCGCCATCCGCACCATGAATCCGGCCGCGTGGTCAGTCGCCATCCGTTGGAGCTCGTCCCACTGTTCCTGCGTAGACGACCCCATGGCCAGATCCAGCGCCTGGGTGACCAACGCCAGCCGTTGTGGGTCTTGTTCCACTTGTTCGGGGGTGGTGCGCGTCAACACGACCGCCGACTCGGCCACGGCGTCGCGTTGCGCCGCGAATGCCAGATACGCCAACGGCCAGGCCGGCTCCCAGGCCACGGAGTCGAAATCCGCGCGAAGGTGGTCGATCGCCTCCACCATCTGGGCGAACTCCCCCGGCCCGCCGCACCGGTCCATCAGCGCGATCGACCAGGGCGTCACCACAACCTTGTCCCCGCGATCGGTGACGTGCGGCTGCCCGTTCCATTCGCCCAACGTCGGCAGGATGCTGGTGTCCACAACCACGCAGCCCGTCAACGCCAGCGCCGCGTCATGGTCGTCGTGCGGGATGCAGACGATGTGCATGTCGCCCCATTGCTGGCTCGCTTGCGCGCGCTCCCATGTCGAAAACCGGATCTGGCGGGCGGTGAACGCGTCAGTGCAAAACGACACCGCCATGATCCAGGCGGCGCCTTCCTGGCAATCGGCCACCTCCAGCACCACGCGCGGGCCGCCGTTCAAGGCCGCGCTCACGGCGTCGACCAACAGGCACAACGTGCCAACGCCCCACCGTTGCGGATCGAACAGGAATTCGGTCATCCCGGAAATCCAGTCGACGGCGGGGAACTGCCGGTCATCCGGCAACGCGGCGGCCGCGACCGCCCGCGCACCGAACGGGGCCAGCCACGCCGGGCTCCCCCACAGCTGCGTCAGCCGACACGGCGACGGTCCCACCACGAGGCAATGGGAAAAGACGTTCCCAGGACGGCCGGTGCCGTCGCGTCCAGCGGGCACGCTATGCCAGACGACGTCGGCATCCAACCCGCCGATGCGCCCGACCTCCATGCGGATCGGCAGCCCGGGAACCGGATAGTCCGGAATGGGAATCGTGGCCTCGATCGTCGTGGGCATTCTGCGGGCGAGCGCCGCCACCGCCTCGGCGTCCAACTCTCCGACACTGCCGATGACCTGCCACCCGCCAGCCGCGTTCCCCTTGTCGGTCGACGCGTACGTGAGCTGTTCCAGCGTCGGGACGACAAGACTCATTCCTGGCATTGCAGTGTCTCGATCCCGGGGTCGACCACAGCCAAGATCTGGCGTTGCGACGTGTTCACGACCGCGAACAGGCGCACGAAACCCGTGCGGTCCAGCTCGCCGGACATGGTGAATCCGTTGTCCTCAGGGCCGATTCCCTGGTCGAAACGCCACACCAACGCAGGCTGGCTATCGTCGATCTCCTTGATGGAAAGCGGCACCTGGTCGCCGTCCGTGAGGGCCAGGGGCAGCCGGTCCGGCCGGAAAACCAGGGCGAATCCAGGGCTGGGGGCAACCGTCGCGTCGGCCCTGACTTTCACCTCGAGGGTCCAGCGGCGCTGAAGCAAACGGCGCTTGACGGACACCGAATAATCCACCCGGAGCAATCCCGGATAGTCCAACACCGATTCTTGGCCGGTGACCGTTTCCAGACCGGCATGGGCGTAGGGGACCAAGAAGACCCGCGCCCCTCGCGCTGGCAGTCGATGAGGCAGGGTCACACCTCCCGAGGTGGCGTAATCGTCTGCGGACACGCTTACGAGAGGTTCCCCCATCAGCACCGACTGCGACGTGGCGTCGGGTGCGCCGGCGAAAACGCTGACTTGATGGGCATGGAATTCCACATCGCCGTCGGCGCCTTTGGGCCAGCCAAAGGTCACCATCTGGAAATCGACGCGTTGATGGACGGCGGGGTCGCCGACTTGGAACTCGCCCCACACCACCACCGACTTGCCCACCCACGCGCGGTCTTCGACGACGTGGACGGGGGTCAGATAGGTTTTCAGCCATCCTTCTTTCCAGGGCAATCCGACAATCTTGCTCATCTCTCCATCGCTGGCGATCGGCCACTTCGGATCGTCGGAGTCATCCAATCCGACGGTCGAGAAAGCCGACACCGGAATCGGTTCTCGGTCGATACCGTCCTGGGGGCGCTCCGACGTGCGGAATACCCGGACCTCCCCGCTTTTGGGAGTCGTCCACATCAAATCCAAAATAACCGATTCTTGGGCGACTCTCTTCTGGCAGGCCAGGTCTTCGATGTGTTCGAGTTTCGGCCGGATATAGATCTTGACCGTCGTCGCGTCGGACAACTGAATGATCCCGTTGACGCGCGCCTGAGCCACCAGTTGGTAGACATAACTCCCGCCAGTCTCACCATCGCTGTCCACGAAACCGGAGGAATTGTCGGAATCCTTGGCGATTTGATACGCCGGGTTCATGCTGCCAGCCTGGGACGCGAGGCTGCTCGGGATCCGGTAGATCTGGACGCCGCTCGCGCCGGGCAACACCCGCCAGCGCCCGACGACCTGGCTCCCGTCCTCGTGGACGTCGACATCTTGGGGGCCGAAGACGACGGAGTGTTGCGCGACCAGCGTCGGCGTGGCCCAAGCGGCATCTTCCCGGTCCCTGCCCAGATACTGCCACACCTGGTAGTGGCGGACCGCGCTCACGGCCGGCCGGGTGTCGGTGAAGGTCCGGCCCAACGTCATGAGGAGGACGTCTCCGGTCGCCGACGAGAACGGCACATCCGCGTCGCTGGCGAGCACGCGGTAGACGGCGTACTCGTTGCTCGAATCCGGGCAATTCCAGCGAAGCCGGACACCGTCCGAACCCAGACGCGTCTGCAGGCCGACCAGCGTCGGCGCCTCCTGGGCGTATCCGACCTCGGAGAACTCGTCGATCAGATCGGCCATCTTGTCGGTTTGCGTGTAGTCGGCGAGCACCTCGGCATCGTCGGACGGTGGGGGCTGGCCTGCGGGCGACGCCGACGGCGTACGCGCGGCAGGCGGGGACGACGTGCTCGGCGACCCGAATGACGACGATGGCGCAGTGGGCGCGGTGAACGTCGCCGCCGGCACGGCGGACGTGCGGTCACCGGAAGCCGTGCTCAGGCCGGCTCCCAACCGGGCGATCAAGGTGTCGATGTCCGCTGAGCTCACCGGCGAAGGGGCCTTGGTGTCGTTGCCCGACGATGAGACGGAGTTCAACAAATCGGCGATCTCTTGGGCATGTTCTTTCATGGTGTACGGCAGCCGATTGATGAAAGCCTCGTCGGCCACCACCCGTCCGTCCGAAGCGAAATGAACGATTTGGTCGATCATCCCGTCTTTGAAAGACGGATGGCCCTGCGAATCGCGCCAATTCCGCAACGCGGCGGCGCGCGCCGCCCGTAGGTCTTGAGATGTCACTGAAAGCCCCCTGAATGCCTTACCAGATTGACGTTTCGCTACTACCTGAGACGGACGGCGCGCCCCCAGAATTCTTTGGCGCGGCAGCATCCAAGTACTCTTTGGAAATCCCGGAGCCCGATTCCGAGCGCACGACGATCCGCGACAACACCTCGGCTGTGTCTTGGACCCACGGGGAGCCAGCGGGGCTTCCCAAACCTTGTTGGGCCCGTCCTGCCGGGGTCAAGATACGGTTGTCGAACGCAGATCCGGGGACCGCCGCGCCGATTGCCTGGCTGAACCCCGCGGCCGGTTTGTGCTCACCGGTGACCCCGACCACCTCCGCGTGGGCGAATACGTCCCACCCGTCGCGGTTGGCCATCAGGTCGCCCGCGATCCGCGCCCAAGCCACCTCGGCTGCCGCATTCCCGACGCCGCCATCGCGCAGGCGTTGGGCCCACACGGTGAGGACCGAGTCGGCTCCTCCACGTTGCGAGAAAATCTCGTCCGGCTCCGCCTGAGCATCGAAAAGCGCCGGGCCCAGACGCCGGGGCAGATCGTCGAGCACGGCTTGCCACGGGCTACTCAGCCAGCCGACGTGGTAGAAAGACCGTTGCAGCAGCGCGGCGATGCGGTCGACTTCCTCGTCTGGCAAGGACAATTCCCGGACTTGGACATTGTCCGGGAATCCGTCGATGAGCTGGTCGGAATGCTCGTCGGCCGATTCCATCCGCCCGAACGGTGCTTGGACGAAGGTCGTCGCCACAGCAGCCCATTGCTGGTACTGGCCATATGCTTCCAGCGTGTTCCTCAAATCCCGGCTGGCTGCCTGGAGATTGGCTGACAACGCCTCCTGCTCGCTGACGAGCTGTTTGCGCCGGTTCAACTCCGCGAACAGATCGCGCTGGCCTTTGATGAAGGCGATGACCGACCCAACAGCCCATGCGACGAAGACGACCCCGATGATCGTGCCCGCGATCGCCCATACCACCACGCCGAGAACCCCGACGACGACAGCGGCGACGATCAAGACCAAGGCCACGATCAACAAAATGCGCAGCGTCCGCGACAGTTTTCGCAATCTCGACGCGTACCGATTCTCGTCGAACTGCGCCGAAGGGGCGAGACGAGCCACATAATTCTGGATTTCTTGGGCAAGTTTTCCGGCCCAGTCGGCGAGATTCCGCCCGAATCTGGCGGTGTAGCTGGCCGACACCTGGTTTTGCCATTCCTGGAGCCGGGCGCCCTCGGCTGCCGCTTGCGCGGATACACCCGGGTTTTTCGCGGCCATGTCGCGCACGATGTCGCTGAGTTCGTCTTGAGACATGGCGTCGGCCGGGGCGATTCGACTCAGCCGATCGGGGAGGCCCAAACCCGGCTGCGGCTCGAAATCGCGATCCGGGGCGCATTCCTCGACGCGGTGGACCACGCCTGGCTGGCCGCCTACTTCGACCGGGAGGAGCAGGTCGCCGTGTTCGCCGCCGTCGACCAGCGTCAACGCGCCGCCCATGAAATCTTTCCACAAATCGGGGAACACGGGGGCCGCCTCAAAAGACACCGCCCTCCCGTCAGAAATGCGCTGGCTCAAATCCTCCAAATTCTCCAGTCGCTCGGCAAGGCTCCCCTTCGATTTCACGGCGAATTTGCTGTCGGTCCCGAATAGGGTACGGGTGATTTTGTTATTGATCCCCTCGTCGATCGCGCGCAGACGCGCACGCACCCACGCTGTCGGATTGATCGTGGACACCAAGAAGCTGAAGAACATCTTGATGGCCTCCAGTTTGCCGATACCCCGGACATTCTCGCTTTCGACCGGCACGCGCGCGGTGAAGAAGGATTGCCGGTGCCCGTCCATCAATCTCTTGGCGAAATCCCCCGCCGCCAAAGCCGCGTCGGGGATATAGACAGGCTTGAGACCTTCGCCGCTGGGACGGGGATTCCCTCCGGGCGGGGCGAGCACGGCCTGTTGCAGACGCGCTTCGCTCCGCGAGCCGTCCACCCAGCGGACGTGGGCCCGGAACAACTTCGAATCGCCCGAGTTCGACACCCCCGCGTCGTCTAACGGGGCCTTGGGGACACCGCGCCACAATCCACACAACGTCGCCAACGAAGAAGCCACCAACGGGACTGCGGCGTCGAGCCCGCCCGTGGCTGGCAGCGGCATCCAGCCGCCAGGTTGTTGCGGCGATTCTTCCGGCGAGACGATGACGTTGTTCCACCCGTCACGGTCGATGGACGCGGCGTCGACGGTCAATGCCCCCGCCGTGGCGATGACACGCAAACGCGACAACGGGGCCAATCCGGACGCTGCGGCGATTTGCTCGGCGAAGGCTACCTCCACCTGGGCGCTCATCGGTTTCACGTCCCCAACGGCGGGGACGAGAACGGCCAGTCGCACGCGTTCCACGCCGCCGGCGCTCGCCTGGCGGTCCATCACCATCCGGCTCACCTGCGCGCCGATCAGCACCCCATCCTCAACCGACAGCCCGAGCCCGGCCGCGTCGGCGCCATCGGCCCAGATGAACGGCGTCAGAAGGCCGGCGGCCGACCAGTCCGCCAACGCGCCGAGCACCGATCGCAAACCGGGCGGCGCCGCGATGACCACGACACACGATGGCGTCACCATATCTGGTCCCCCTGCCCGCCCACGGTCGTCCCGGTCGCCGATTTCGCAGCCAACGGCAACAACTCGATGATCCGGCCGATGGCCCACGTCACGTCGTCGGCCATGTCGGTCATCAACGGCAACGACTTCGACTTGTCCGGCTCCGACACCGGCAGCGCCATTTCTTTGGTCTGGTCACCCACCTTGGTCAGGACGGACGTGACAGCCTCGACCCGTTGTTCGATCTGCTTGTCCACCGGATCCGTCGCCGCGACTTGGACTGAGACCAAAGACTGGCCACCTGCCACGACACCCCCCTTGAGGAAATCTCCCAGCAATGCGATGGCGGAGACGGAATTCGGGGCGCTCGGCCGCACCGCCGAATCGTACAGGCCACGCAAAACCCGATATGGCCGCAATGAGTCTAAATCATGGCCTTTCCCAGCATCGGCGACGGCCAGCAACATCGATTCCAACACGGCCGGAAGCCAATCGCTGGGGTGCTCGAACAGCCACTGGGGGTCCGTCAGCAAATCCTTGCGGAAATCGAGCCATTCGCCAGAAATGGGATCCATGACGCGCACGGCTGGGAAATCGTAATGGAAGTCCGACGGGCCAGGCACCGACAGGTGGCCGGTCACGCGGCCCAGCCACCAGCCAGCCACCATCGCGCGGCGTTCCTCATCCGTGCAGGGAAGGGCGCCCGGGAGCGGGCGCGTGCGGCGGCGCATCCAGTATTCGAGTTTCCCGGCCGGAGACCTGGAACTCCAATCCTGCAACGCCGGTTCCAGAACCGAGGAGAAACAAATCGGCGCGTATTTCGGATAGGACCCGAAAATGTCGATGCGCCGAACCGACGTGGACAGGCTCATCGAATGCTGGAGGCGCGGGAGCACGGCTTGGGACGCGATGTTTCCTTGCTCAAGCGTTTGCGCCAACATACTCTCAATCGCCAAGCCCTTGAACGGGATCTCGGAGAACTTGTACAAATACCGAACCTGCTGCTGGTGCAGCCGTTGCACCAATCCCGCGTCCGGAGCCGACAATGGACGCGCCCTGAACAGTGCCTGCTCAAAACTGTCGCAAATCTTCTTGACGCGATCCTGGAGGACCCGTTCGGGAACATTCGCGGTCAGGTAATCCCGCAACGATTCCCGGCAGAATAAGTCGAAGGAGGAATCGGCGCGTCCGACGAACAGGCGCGCGCGGCCCAGCACGTCAGCGGTTCCCACATTGACCTTGAACCCGGCGTTCTGTGGCACCAACGGCTCATTGCTGCCCGGTTCGACCGTGAACACCCGCAGATTCGCCGCGGCGGTGGTGGTCACCAGGCCGCCGGGAGCAGGATCGCCCGTGACGACGCTCCATTCGCCGACGATCACCTGGGAAAGGATTTTCCGGCGTGAATCGGCATAGGGCAGCCCGTCGGGAATCGCACCCACCACATGTTGCTCGAAACGGGATTGATATTCGGACGCGTCGGTGAGCAGCACTTCGTTTTCCGCCTGCATGAACCGGTCGTCCACATGTTGCTCGTCTTCCGACGGCCAGTCGCCATAGCGATGGGTGACGACCTGCGCCAAGCCCGCACTGCGCAACACGTCCCTGGATGCCGCCAACAATTCAGCCAACTGATTCGACAATTCCGACGACAAGGGTGCCAGATAACTGACCGCGAGTCCTTCCCACACCTGGGCGACGAACCCGCATCCCCCGCCGTACAACCGCGCCCGGATGCGGCTGGACAACCCATTGGTCACCTTCTGGAGCAACTGCTCGCCACCATGCAGGACGTTCCTACCCAAGGCGGACAGCGCGCTGTCGGTGTCGGGGTCCACCTGCGCCAGCGACACACTCGAATAGGTCCGTTCGGCGTCGCGCGCCGCGCCCGCAATCTGACGAAGATGTTCCGCGAGTTTGTCGACCATCGCCCGCGCGTACGGCAACCCGAAATCGGCAATAGCGTTGCTCACGACGTCGAGGGCGCGTTGCTGGAAGCCCTTGTCGTAGGCGTACGCCCAGGAATACGAGGCGTTGTTCGCGTCGCGTTCGAGCGCGGATGCCGCATCCGTCAGCTTGTGGCGCACCGCCTGCGCCCAGGTCGACCCGTCGGGGGCCGCGCCCGGGTCGGGAAAAACCGCCCGCGTGCCCATCATGCCGGTCGCGATCTGGTTCACGTCGGCGGACGACCACGCGAACTCAGCCATCCACCTGCGGAAATCACCCTGCCCGTTCCACAGCCCCAAGCGGTCACACACGCTGTGCCACTGGCTTTGGACCAGTTCGTGGAGTTGTTCCTCGGACGACGCGGTGCTGGACTCTTGCTCGTGCCCGTGGATCAAGCGGTCGACCGCGCCGCGCGCCAGCCGTTGGGCCGCATATTCCCGGTAACGTTCGCGCCCCATGCTCACGCTGGCGTAGCCAATGCTGCCCCACGACAGCATCTCCGAAATCGCCTCGGGACTGTTGCTCCAGCCGAACAATCCGTCCTCGATCGGCACAGACGTCGCATTCGTGAGGTCGAAGGAAATCAGATCCGACAGCGCATTGGGCGAGGTCATCAGCGCTGCCAACGTCCGCGCCAGCCCGCGATAAATGGTATTGGCCGTGGCGGATGTGCCGCCGAACAACGCACGGTCAGTGCCCATGCGTGCGCCGATCGGGAAAACCCGCGAAAAAGGTGCGCCGTCGCCGGCGGAACTGCCCATCGCGTCCCACAATTCCCAGTCAGCCTTGCCCGCGCTCCCCACCTGGCAGGCGACGATCTCACCCATCATGGCCAGGGAATTGGCGAAAACACCCTTGATGTCGGCTTTGTCCAGCCCCTGTTGGAAAACATCCGCCCCCACCATGAAAACCGCGGTCGGCAAATTAGGCCGGTTGATAACCGCCGACAGCGTGCGGCACACATCCAACGCCATGGACGCGCCTGCCCCGCCCGCCATCGACGACACCACGAAAACAATCGGATCGGCGTTGCGGTCATAGCCTCCGAGTTTCGACAACTGCCGCATCGACGAATGAGCGGTGTCGGAATTGACTTTGCTCCATGCCTTGTTCAGCCCGTCGCGCAACGCATCCAACTGATTGAGCGTCACCATACGGCCGACCGCCCGGAATTGCCCGGCTCCCTCGCTGATCGGCGTCCCGACCTCTTCCGGCTTGCGCGGCGCCCACGTCCCGAGAAGCTGGAGCTTGCCCGCCCGGCCGGCCTTCGTCCGGTCGGTGAAGTCCACGTCGCGATAGCTCGCACCCAGCGGGGCCAGGCCGATGTAGTCGTACCCGCGTTCCTTCACGTTGGGCAGACCCTCGGGACCCGCCTCGGCCGCCGGCGGCACGTCGACGCTGACGAACTGCCACCCCGTCGGAATCTCCGAAATGCCGTATTGCGCCAAATCTGCGGCAAGCTGATCGAGCATGTACGCGATCGTCTTGGCGCCTGAGCCGCCACAGCCGACGACCAAGACTCGTCGGAGTAACTGCTGGCCCGCTTGGGCGTCTTGCGTCGTTTCTGGCATGTTGTCTCCTTGTCAGTGGTGGTTGTCAGATGTGGTTGTCAGTTGTGGGTGAAGGGGTCGTCGTCGGCGATCGGGGGCTGGGTGGCCCCGGGCGCCGCAGATCCGAAATCGAGGAAATCGACGGATTGCTGCTGCGGGTCCGTTCCTGTGCCGCTGGAAGGCATGAGGTCATCCAGGGCGGCGATCATCTGTGGGCCCTTGGCGTTGACGGCGGCGACGAGCGCATCCCGTTCCTGCGCCCCGGAAAAAACGCTGACCAACAGGAGCAGGTCTGCGGTCCCCTGGGGCATGCCTGGATTCTTCAACAACGCCCAGTTGTTGGCGACGGCCAGCGGGAGGATGGCCGCCGGCCCCGCCTTCGTCCGGTAGCTGCTGGCGCCCGCCGACGCCCCCACCACCCGGACGTCGGCCGTGCCGAACGGCGATGCCCCCATGTGGCTTACCAAGCGGTACGCGCCTGCGGTGACATCCCGGGTCCCGCCCGCGCGTAGCTTCAACATGTCTTTGAGTTCCTCGGACGCGACCGCGAACGGCTTGCCGTCCCGCAGCACCTCGCCGGCTCCCGCCGACACCTGGCAGGACACGACATAGACGCCGGCCGACGGCATCTTGGAGTTGAGCAGGAACTTCGCCAAATAGGCGAGCCCCACGGGAATACCCACGCCGAGAATGAGGGAGGCCACCAGCACGACCACGAAATTCGTGGTGTTGAGCGGGCGCGACAATTCGGCGGTGAACGCGACGGTCGCCTGCCGGACGTTCGTCGGCTCGTCCAACGGCGCCATTTTCACGTCGAACGTGCCCGTGACGTCGCCGTTGCCGCTGTTCGCCGTCGTCAACCGCACCGGCAGGTTGGCGGTCTTCCCCTCGGGCACCGACACGCAGCCGGATTGGCTCGTGTTCGGCGAACCGATCGTGACGTCTCCCGCCTCGTCCGGCGCCGCGTCAACGGATGCCGTCGACGGATCCACCCAGACGCAACCCGGCCCGGTGACAGCCACATCGCCGGTGACGTCGACGGCGCCCTCAATAGCGCCGAAATCCAACGTGCTCGTCACCGACGGGAAATTCGCGGGCGGCAGAATCGCCACGTCGGTTTGCGTGACCGACGGTTCCAACGTCGTGCCAACCAGGCCGTGCGGAGCCGCCGTCGTGTACCGCAGGGTGACTTGGATCTTGCCGTCGCCGGTCGCGGCCTTCTGCGCATCGATTGAGATCGGCGCAGACACGTCGGCCTTTGTGATTCCGTCTTTCACCGGAATCGTCGTTCCCGCCGAATCCACCAAATCCACATCGACGCCCAGCGAACCGGCCAGATCTGTGGAGGGATTCAGTTTTTCTCCGGCGCCATTCTTCAACGCCAGGGTCACCTGGATCGGCGAATCCTGCCGCAACTGTGTCGTATCGCCGATCACAGCGGATGCTTCGACGTCGCCGAAAACTTGCAGACTGGTTTTCGCCATCTGGCCCGCCGACTTGCCCGATGGGTCGACAAAGATCAGTTTCCATTCACCGTTCCAGTTGGCACCACTGGCCTTCGCCCATTGCAGGCTCACCGTGTGCGCGGACAGCCACGTATAAGTCCCGGTCATTCCCCCCGCCGCAAGAGACACCGACGAATTCAGCCCCGCATCTGCCGAGGTTTTCAGCTGTGCCTGCTTGCCCTGCGGATCGACGATCCATACCTGCACCCCGTCCACCGGAGCGGTTCCCAAGATATTCACGCGGGAAACCGAGCCGTCGAGCATGATCGCATTGACAAAGCCGTCCTGGGCGGCGCAGGCAGCGACGTTGTCCTGGCACACCTTCGTGGACTGTTCCTGGCCGCCGGTGACGGCGTTGAACGCGAACAGCATCTCGTCGATATTTTGGACGGGTGTGAACATGCCGGGCGTGGGAGTCGTCAAGCCGCCGCAACCACCCGAGCCGGTGACCACATTCTGCATCAAACTGAAGTCGGACGCGCTCGCCGTGACAGCCAACCCGATTCCGAAAACGATAATGCCTCGAGACCGGATCTGGGTGGCGAGCCCTTTCGGGCTGCAGATAGCTGACGCCGCCTGGGTGCTAGCCGCAGCCCAATTGCCAGACTTCATCGGATCGGGGTTGGCATAAGGACGTGATATCTGCGAATAGGAATTCTCGCTGGAATCTTTCTCCACATCCAGTTTCCCATCCGAGAAAAATACGATGGCCTGGCAGGCGTTCGGCGATTTCGCGTGTTGTTTGTTGAGGTCTCGGCGAGCGCCGTCGAGCGCCAGATAATAATCGGTTCCGGACCCGTTGTCCTTGTCTTTGAAGGATTGCAGTTGCGCCAGCGCCCCACCCAATCCAGATTTCCCGAGCGGCAACCACGCCGATCCGGGGTAATAATCGTTGGCGAACCCCGACAGCAAGACGGATATTTTCGCGTCTGTCGCATCGACCAAATTAGACAGGCTGCGCAGCAAATACCCGGCTGCGGTAACCCGCGCCCCGTCGGGGTCAGATCCCTTGGAAGTCGCGGAGCCGGCCAGGCTGCCCGACTCGTCGATCAACAAGACGATATTGGCCTGCCCATTCGCCGACACGCAGGCCGCGAACCTGTCGGCCGCACTCGGCGCCGCCGCAGTCTGGGCCGGTGCCGCGACGGCGGAGCCCGCCGACACCGAAAGCCCTGCCAGGGCCCCCGCGAGGACGCCGGCCATCACTGTTCTGGCTTTCATAGCCGCCCCATTCCAATCGCCACACGGACAGCAGCCATCACCACAGCCACCAGACAGACGCCCACGCACACCCAGTAGGCCGCCGACAGCCACTTGGGCGCCTGATAGACGCCCTTCGTCCGCGCCACCGTGTCGCGATTCTTGAACCAGATCACCAACAACATGCCGATCGGGCCGGCGAGGAACCAGCCGACCACTGCCAGCGTCAACGACGTCAACACCCAGGCGAGCACGGCGCCAACGACCGAGACTGCCGCACCCACCCAGAACATCCACGCAGGAGGTTTGGAAAACACGATCTTCGCGGCCGGAGGTTCGTCGGCCAGGTAGGAGCCAGCATTCATCGCAGGTGCCGAAACCGGGCTGCCGAAATCAAAGGGATCGCTCACGGAGAACCTCCTGCCGCCTATGAGTTAAACCTGGCTGACAACCAACTCAGCCAAGAGGGGATATTTGCCTGGCCCAACAGTGACGTCACTGATGACGTCACTGACCCGGCATCTTGCTGGATGTTGGTCACCAACGCATGAACACCATATCCTGCTCCGACGACGCACGCGATGGCAGGCCCAAGCACCGAAATGATCAACGCAATGGCGGGCACCAGGCGCGCATGTCTGGATTTAACCAACACGACGAGGTCGACAATCAGGACCGCAACGCACGCCGCGTTGGCCCCGTTGAATACCTGCGACCAGAAACTTGTCGCAATCGTCCCGCCATAGATCCGGATACTCGCCAACGTCTCGAAAACCGTGAGCCCCAGGAAAGCCGCCGCGACGATTGTTAGACACAACGCGACAACCCCGGCAACCCTGCGGGATTCGGTTTTCCGCTGGGATTCCCGGCCCGTCGGCTGCTGGGTTTTCGGCGCCTCAGCGGACGCGTGCCGACGCGGCCCCGCCGGACCGGGTGAGGGCGAGCCGTCCTGCGGCGTGGTCGCTGTGGACGAGCGTGCCTGGGGGGCGGCAGCCAGGAACGGATCGCCGGCCGAATCGTCGGTGGCCGCAATCGGTCCAGGCAGGCCCGTAAAAGGATCGATGGACACGCTGCTCCAACTCCGGTGAAGATACTTATCGAACGCCGACGGACCGGCCGTTGGTCCAGACGATTCGGCGACTACTTAATATATCGAATGCGAGCTTTTCTACCAATATGGAAGCGGCTCCCATGCCGCCTGGGATTGAGTGCGGCTACCCCTGATGGTTGTCACGCGGCGGCGTCGCCGATCAAACTCCGAGCAATGCCAAGGGGACGACCTCATCAATAGCTCTGATCCGATCAGACAGGCTGAGATCGGCCAACCCAGCTCGTCCCTCAACGCCTCGTTCTCCCGCTCCAACGCGGCGATCCGGGCCTGTTCCGGCGAACCGGCCCCGCCAACCCGACGGCCACGCCCCTGGCCCAACGTGCCCGCACGGATCGCCGCCCGCCACTCCAACACATGCGAGTCATACAACCCCTCCCGACGCAACACCGCACCCTTGCTGCCCCTCGGCGCCAACTCGTACTCCGCGACAATCCGACGCTTGTACTCCTCGCTAAACACACGCCGCACCGCACAATCAGTCCTCGACCCACCGGCCCCAGACACCTGACCGCCAACAACCGGCGATCCCTGCTCAACATGCTCCATAAAACTGGGTCTCCATCCCCGCCCAACTGTAGTTCCGACGTCTCAAACGAGTCTGGCAGATAGGGAGTTGGTCGGCATGGGAGAAATCTGGACCGTGCGCGACAGGGTTGCCGATTAGATGCAAAACACATGCCCAACCAGAAACACGGCGAGTTGTACGTCGACGCGATACCGGGGCTGGGCTATGCCCTGGCCGCCCCACCCCAGCCAATCGAGTTCACCGCGACCCTCACCGACAACATCACAATCACTACCACGGTGACCGTCCCCATACCGTTTTCAGCGGTATGCCTGAAACTCTTTTCCAACCAACCACGCGCGGCAGGCAAAGATATCCGCGACATCTGGCGCCTGTTGGCTGTCTGCCATGAAACGGGAATAATGCCAGCGGACCGGACGGGTTCCACGCCCCGCCGCGCACACCAGATACTGACCGACCTGACCGCAATCGACGGCAAACCCCTGGCTTAACCATTTCCGTGACCGGCAGCAACGCGCCCGAATCCGCGCACTCGCACACGCGATCGCTGGATGAGACACGCCCTGGTGTGCTTACGCCTCCAACCGGCCAATCTGTTATTCCCAAATAGTGACCAGAGTGACGAAGTGGCTACCACCGTCTGTCGAAAGTTCGTAGTATTACTTGTGAGGGCTGTGTGTCGTGGCCTGCCTCCGAGGGCAGCAACCTCGTCGGTTGTGCATCGCATCATGCCATCGCCCGAACTCGCATACGACAGGAGATACTCCAATGGCAGAGATGGTGAACTTCTACGACGAACTGGGCTTGGGTCGCGACGATTCTGTGAGCCAGATCCAGGAGGCGCTCGGCAACCTTCGTCTTCAGCTCTCGACGAAAGCAGCCCGCCCCGGAAGCCAACAGGAAAAGTGGCAACGACAACTGGAACTAGTTGCGCAGGCCGAAGAAACCTTCGCCGACGATGACTCACGTGAGCGATATGACATCGCTCTTCGTCGTGAGGGCGCGCCTGCCGAAGGCGATGAGCAAACGATCGACTGGACGACTCGCGCCTGGAACTACTACTTCGTCGGAGATAATGGCGCCGCCTTCGTAGCAGCTCGAAAAGCCAAAGAGCAAGCACCCAAAGATGCAATGCCGTTCGTCGTCTCAGCTTGGGTCCAACTGAAAGACAATGAATACAAACAGGCGAAACAGGACGCCGATGAAGCTTTCGTGTTGGACGAAATGACCACTGATTCGGTCGACGTGCAAATGGTTCGTGGCACCGTTTACTATTGCCTCGGCCTCGACGAGCAGCACGACTCGCGTACCCGTGATCACGCACCAGACGATTTCAATCGTGCCCTGACAAGTTTCGAGCGAGGGCTTACGAAAGCGACACCTGGTGAGCAATCCGAGTTGTACTGGCGACGCGGTCTGGTACTAGGCACTCTCAACCGTTATCAGGATGCATGCGACTCTGCCATGAAGGGCATCACGATTGACGTCAAGAACGTTAATCAGGTACAAAATGGGCTCGAACGTGTGCTATCTAACGCCATTAATGTGCTCGACAATGTAAGCGATGCAGCAAAAGCCGCCACCTTGTATGGGGAACATCTTGCCACAGTTTCCTCTGCCAGCATGCTTGAGGAGTCGAAGACCAAACTACGAGACAATATCAGCCAGAACATCACTCGGTGCCAGAAGCTGGACAGCCTGCGTAAAAAAGCCGTCGACCTGCAGAAACAAATCGATAGCCTGCAACAGAAAATGCGCGACCTGACATCCGTCAAAGACGCTTCAGGAATACAACCTGGTATACCTTTGATTGCCATCGTCGTTGCGATCATCGCGTTCATTATCATGTGTTCCGTATTCTCGTTCAGCGCAGGCGCCGGCGTAGTTTTCCTCGTCATCACCGCTATCATCGTTGTCTTTGTCGTGCGAGCGTTTATGAAGCGCAGCGCGTGGTCTGACACCCGGGCCAAGTTCCAACAAGCACAAAGTGAACTCGAAGGCACGCAGCATCAAGTTCAAGACGTGCAACGTCAACTTCACAACGTTCAGGCTGAAGCGCGAACGGATACTATGACGCAAGCGATTCCGCTGCCCGACGCGAAGTAAGTTATGCCATCACAATTACTTCGGGTCGCCGAGTATGTATCGATCGGTTCGGCCACCGTCCCCCTTCTGGGCGCGTCCAATATCTGGGTGGAGGATGCTCTTCAGGATGATTCGTCCATCAGGCTGACGCAATTTGTCATTCAGAGCGCCTTACAAGGAACATCAGCGGGACAACTCGAGGTGACCGTCTTCGATGACGGGCTGAGTGGCCTAGCGGCCCCGTTCTGGCCTCTGAACTCGGGTGGCGAAAAGTTACTGACAATTATCAATGACGAGCCAGAATTTAGAACCACGCTTAGATATCTGCGCGACCATGTCCAGGCCGTCAAGAACGTCATGCAGGGCAAGGCACCCAATCTCGTGGCCTACAGGACTCAAGCTGACAGCCCGGTCGAGGGTTATAAGCTGATTGTCTTGTCTACCGATCTGTCAATGCTGGACGACGCCACGCAACTCGATCTCAGCATCCTACTCAAAGCCGGTCCGGCGGCGGGCGTGTCTTTCCTGATTCATTCGATGACTCTGGGTGCGAACCCGTTTATGGTCGCAGCCTGCGATCACATGACGTTAAAGCACGGCATGATCGAGCGAGAGGACGAGCCACCGATCAGTGGGTGGAAACCTCCGCTACCTCAAGAGCTCATCGACACGTCGAAGGCACTAGCTGTGTCGTTGGCGTCCGGCATGTTGGAATCGCCAGCCTTCATGAGCATCCAGCCGATTCAGCAGACCTGGGAAGCCCAAAGCGACAATGGCGTGACGTTCGCAATCGGCAAGTATGGCTCTGACGTCGTCGAGATCACCTTGGGCGACGAACTGAACCAGCGTCACAACATGCTGGTGACCGGTGCGGTCGGCCAAGGTAAATCGAATCTAATTTCGGTGATTATCCACAGCTTGTGCGAGCGATATTCGCCCGAAGAAATACAGTTATACCTACTGGATTTCAAGGAAGGTGTCACTCTCCAGCAATTTTTCAACACGGAAACCGGTGAATACCTGCCCCACGCGCGAGTTCTTGGCCTCGAAGCCGACAGAGAATTTGGCCTGAGTGTCCTTCAAAATCTGTTCGACACATACAAGGAGAGGATGCGCGTCTTCAAGGCCGCCGGCGTCCAAAACATCAGAGAATACCGCAAGAAAAGCCCCGACACGTTAATGCCCCGGATTATCGTTATCATCGACGAATTCCAAATGATGTTCGCGGAACGCGATAAGGTGTCAGACGAAATCGCCGATCTCCTAGTGCGGGGTGTCCGGCTTTTCCGGGCCTGTGGCATTCACGTGATCTTGGCGTCTCAGACCATCGGCGGCAATATGTCATTGATGGGCTCGACGGGTGAAGGGCTCTTCGGGCAAGTACCTATTCGCGTCGCGCTGAAAAACTCGCTGGTCGAGTCGCATGCCACCCTCGGCGACAGGAATGACGCAGCCGCGCATCTGCGGGCACGCGAGGGCATCCTCAACGAGGATTATGGCGAACTCTCATCGAACCGCAAAACCGCCATCGCTTTTGCCGATGAAAAAGTCCTGGGTCCGATGCGTAACGGGTGGTGGCGGGCGTCGCGTGCCACAACTACGCCGCCTTACGTGTTCTCGGGCGAGAAAAAGCGTTCGCTGGTCGATGATCACGCGACATTGATGGAAAGACCACGCCACGGCGTAGGCGCATCGATGGCCTTTCTCGGCTCACAAATTGACGTTGACGCACATGTTTTGGCAGTGCCCTTCAGCAGGGATATCGGTCGCAATATCGTCTTGCTCGGGCAAGGCGAAGCCGTTATCGAGATCGAATCGATCGCGCTCTCTTTAGCTACACAGCGGCCTGATACCCAGTTCGCCGTGTTGGATTGCCTTGACGCGAACGCGTCGTGGGACACGACGCGACAGGCAGTCGCCGGAATGATGACTCAGCTAGGCAGCTCGGTGCAGATGATCGCCAAAGACGATGCCAATGGGTTTATCGTCGATCAGGCCAATTCGCTTGCCACCAGGCAGACATCATCGGATCTGGTGATCGTTGGCCTGGGCATGGACCGCCTGCGAGGTATACCGATGGAGTTCCAAGATCTTGTGAAAATGGGCCCTGCCGTCGGTATTCACTTCATCGGATGGTGGCTCAAGATGGACACCTTCCGTGAACAGGTGGGTTATGGAGGCGAGAGCCTGTTCGACATTAAGCTGGCACTGCGTGTTGATCCCCAGACCGCAAAGCAACTGGTGAGCGATCCCCTTCTCGAGTGGCGATCCGACGACAACCGCATGCTGGCCTGGGATGCCACAGAGTTGGCGCAGGCCACACGCGTCATCCCGTATTCCGTCCTTGATCCCGACACAGTCACTAAGCTACGAGCGTGACGCATGCGCGGCTACGACATTGAGCGCGATCCTGGGCGATCCCACGAAGGACCACCGCGACCGGCCACGGAACCCGTATCCGCCAGTCCGGCCTTGAAGTCCGCCGCAGGCAGTGTTGGGATCTTCCTAGCTGAGTCGCCCGGGAACGAGTTGTCGGGCAATGCTGAAAGCCAGAGCAATGCGGTTGCCCAGCACGGCACTCAGGCCGACGCTTTGACCGCCTCGGCAACTGCTCTCGCCGAGCCTTCGAAGAACACAAAAGTCGGGATACTAACGTCCGAAGCTACTGCTCTGGCGCAAAGTTCAGACGACACGGGACCATCATTTGCGGGCACGGCCCGCCCATCCGGAACAGGAGGAGGAATGTCACTACAAGACACCATGCAGCAGGTAGCTGCGCTTCAACGATCCATCCAGGATCAAATGCAGATGGTCAATGATTTTCTGCGAAGTAACCGCGAAACCGTACAGATGGTCACCTCTGAGCTAAAAGGCAGTACCAAGGGTTACGACCAACAGATGCTCTCCGCTTTGTCGCAGGCGGAGTCATCACTAACCTCGTCGCTTGGCAGCCTGCGACAGGCATCTGACGCGCTCGACAGCGTTCGCTCCATCTAAGCCGAAAGGAATACACCATGGCTTCAATCGAAGAGATCGCCAACGCCGCTGCCCGTATTGGCCAGGCCGCGGCGAATGCTGAAAGCCGAACCAATGCGTGTGCGGACACGCTGCGGACCCAGGGCTCCCAGTTGGCCGCAACCGTCAGGGGTTCTCGCACCGGAGAGAACGCCGTCAGACAAGTCAGCCAGGCCGAACGCTCTGCTCGCGAGTGCGCAAGCCGTCTACTCACGCTGCAAAACACAATCGACGCCTTCATCCAAGACCTGACCAAGTAAGGCGCCAGACGTGTCATGGCAAGTTGATAGGGACAAGGTGTCACTCCGAGACACTGCAATCAACATGCTGTCGTCCGCAGCCGACAAGTGTGGCTACGTGGAAAGCCGCGAAACTGCGGCGCAGGGACACACCGGCTCCGTGATCGGTGGTCACGCCGGCGGCACTGTCCTCATCAGCGACCTGGCTCAGGCTGTGGCCTGCCTGCAGCGTGCTGGCGCGTCGATCCAGAGCGCCATCAGCGAGTTGCGTAGCGTGGACGTCATGATGTGGGTTCCGGACGATTGACATGGCCGACCTTAGTTCAGTCATCGCGGCGCTCCAGGCTGTGTGCAGAGACGTTCGTGCCGTGGACGGCAACATCAACGAAACGTTGTCCGATTTGGATTCCGCTATCAGTGCCATCCGGCAACTAGATGACGGACACGCCAATAACGCCGCAGCAGATGTTAACTCCGCGATAGCAGAGTTGCGTACAACACTTGGCGTCTGGACACATGGTTACGCGAGGAGTAACGACGACCTGTGTCGCCGACTCGCAGCCTAATGTACATCGAGTCAGGCAGGTATAGTGCCCGTAGCCCTTCTGCACGCAAGGGGCACGGCATGATTCAAAAGATCCTCGCCGGCTGCGGAGTCATCACGGGGTGCGCGCGAAAACCTGAATGACGCAGGGCCCGTCACGCGTTCATTGCACCGCAGGATGATTGAGAAGGCCGATCAGCCAACCCTTCGCAGCGTCTAGATCTCGTCACGGGTGAATGCGTGCACACCATAGGTCTGTGCTATCTGCGTCTTCCAGGCGTCACAAAAAGCGAGTTTCGCGGGCGTCACCGTATTGTTTTCCAAATTCTTCAAAGACTGCGGCTCATTGGGCGAACACCCACTTGTCTGCTGCGATTTGCCCCATTGCGCCCAGCCCTGATCGGCGGCAATTGATGCTTGCAAGGCCACGCGTAGTTTCGCCACGATATCGACTCCGCCGGGAATCTGGTCGACAGGCGTCGAACTGAGCGCCGCGACCAGATCTTGGCGATTTTTCGCGATCCCGTTGATCTGTGACACCGCCGACGACAAATTCGTGCAATTCATCACGTCCTGGCTCGCCGCGCCAATGGCCGCGCGCTGCGCCTTCGACTTGTTCAGGATATCCACCAAATACCGCACCTGGTCTTGTGCCGTGTCCTGAGGGGCTGCGACGTCATACGAGCCTGTCCCCTGCCCCGCACCACCAGATCCCATGCCCGCGAAATAGTTCGTGGCGACGCTGTGTTGGACCGCGCCGATCGTGACGACGGCCGGAGCCTGGTAGACGCACACCATCCCGGCCGGGGCGGCCCCGCAATAACCGCCAGCCGACGTCGTGACCGAAGCCGCATCACCCTGGTCAGACCCATCCTCATAGGCCAGATAGGTGGGTGCAGAGGCAGATGTCCCGCACACCAGGAGCCAACCGCTGTCCCACGTCGACAGCGAGATCGCGTCGCTGTCGGCTGGGCAAGCCGGTAGATCCCCGGGCGTCTGCGAAAAAACCGCGCCTGTGCCCCACGCTGACCACGACTCCCCGGCGACGTAGGTGACAGGCGACTGGCCAGATTGTGTAACCGTGACCACAACGCCATCCAGCGATGTGGCGACAGTCGCCCCGTTCGAATAGGCGACGGTGTAGCCATCAGCGGCGAAATCGAGCTCCGTCGGGGTCCACCCCGCCGATGAGGTAACCGAATAGGTGGAATCCCCGCCGCACACCAACACGGAGCCATCCGAATAATTCGTCCATGAGACTGGATTCATTGCCGTCGGACACGCCGGGGCGTCCGACGGGACCGGCGGGATGGCAATGTTGTCTGTCGACTGCGGCACCGTTCCGGTTACGGTCAATACATCTGCCGAGCCTACTTGCTCGCCACCGGTGCTGTCGGACCCGTCGGCAGTGGCTGAGCTGCCGTATTGGCGCATGAGAGCCGGAATGGCGAAAGTTAGCCCCGCCGCGAGCGCAACGCAGGCAACGCACACAACCACGATCACTCCCGCACGTGGTAAGCGACGGCCCTTGGCCGTCGGCGCAGGTGACAGCGAGGCCGGCGGAATCGCCATAGCCGCCGCACCGAACGTCATCGCGTCTCCGCCCGGCGTGGGTGCCGCAGGGGGTACGGACAGGGGATCTGCTAGCGGCTGGATTGTTTCCGCACTTTCGGTGGGCGGATCGGGGACGAGCGTCGATCCGTCCCGACCGCAGAATTTACCGGTCGCGTACGTCACGCCACACACCGGGCAGATCATCATAGTCTCGCCTCCATCGCCGTTTCAGAACCCAATCAGTGTCAGGAATCGTCGTGGAAGGGTCTTACCACCTATTTTCCACCGGTACGACTGGCAGTGGATACAACAACCAAAAACGACCGCGTCGCACCGACCTACTTGCGCCCCTGGTTCTTGACGGCCTCAATCGACGCCGCAGCGGCGTCCGGGTCCAGGTAGCGACCGCCGGGCGTCAGGGGCCTCATGTCGTCGTCCAACTCGTATAGCAGCGGGACGCCCGTGGGGATGTTCAACGCGGCGATGTCGGCGTCGCTGATGCCGTCGAGGTGTTTGACCAGGGCGCGCAGCGAGTTACCGTGGGCCGCCAGCATCGTCGTCTTGCCGTCGCGCAGGTCGGGGACGACCTGGTCGTACCAGTAGGGCAACATCCGGCCCACGACGTCTTTGAGGCATTCGGTCAGCGGGCGCATTTCCGGCGGCAGGGACGCGTAACGGGCGTCGTTGAACTGCGAGAACTGGTCGTCGGCGGCGATGGGGTCGGGCGGCGTGTCGTAGGAACGGCGCCAGATCATGAATTTTTCCTCGCCGTACTGCTCCAACGTCTCGGCCTTGTTCTTGCCCTGGAGCGCGCCGTAGTGGCGCTCGTTCAGGCGCCACGACCGGCGCACCGGGATCCAGTGGCGGTCGCAGCCGTCGAGGGCCAGATACGCCGTGTGGATGGCGCGGCGCAGCACCGACGTGTGGACGACGTCCGGCAGCAGGCCCTCGGCCTTGAGCAACTCGGCGGCGTGCCTGGCCTCGGCCTCGCCCTTGGCGTTGATGTCGACGTCCACCCAACCGGTGAACAGGTTCTTGGCGTTCCATTCGCTCTCGCCGTGGCGGAGCAAGATCAGCGTGGCAGTCATGTGCCAAGTTTATCGCCGCGACGATGGAATGCGATGGGGGGACGACCCTCATACCCCCGTTGAGGCACCCGCCCTGCGCCATCGTGGCGGGCGCCGCAGCGCCCTGGCGGCCCGTGGGATACTGGGGGCATGAGCACACCTGTCGCCGTCGTCACCGGGGCCAGCAGCGGGATCGGCGCCGCCACTGCCCGCCAACTCGCAAGCCTTGGGTTCGACGTGTTGTGCGCCGCCCGGCGCCTAGAGCGGGTGGAAGCGCTGGCCGGCGAGATCGGCGGACGCGCCATCGGGGTGGACATCACCTCGCCCGACGACGTCGCCCGGCTCGCGCAGGCCGCCGGACCGCGCGTGGCCATCCTGGTGAACAACGCCGGGGGCGCGCTGGGCCAGGAACCGCTCGCGCAGGCCGACCTCGACGCCTGGGAGACGATGTGGCGCACCAACGTGCTGGGGACGGCCCGCGTCACCAAAGCGCTCCTCCCGGCGCTGACAGCCGCGCAGGGCGTCGTCGTGTTCGTGACGTCGACCGCTGCCGACTCCGGCTATGAGGGCGGCGCGGGGTATTGCGGCGCAAAGGCCGCCGAACGCGCGATGGTCGAATCGATGCGCCTGGAATTGTTCGACCAACCGGTGCGCGTCACCGAGATCTGCCCCGGCATGGTGCACACCTCCGAGTTCGCGCTCACCCGGTTCCACGGCGACCAAGCCCGCGCCGACGCGGTGTACGCGGGCGTGCCCGATCCGTTGAGCGCCGACGACGTGGCCGACGCGATCGTGTGGATGGCCACCCGGCCCGCGCACGTCAACGTCGACCGGCTCACCATCCGCCCCCGCGCGCAAGCCGCACAACACAAGGTCTTCCGCGCCACGGTCGGATAAGAGCCTTATTCGTCACTTCTGGCGGCTGCGCGCTGCCCGGATCGGTGTCTGGCCGCGTTGTCGTCATCGGGAAAAACCCTCAACCTTTACTTTCGACTCAACGCCGACAGGTCTCAACCATTCCTCTAGGTGATTTTTAGGATATTTCTCAGATTATCCAGGAATTTCTCAGGCATAACCCCACTCGTCGAGTTCGTCGTCGTCGATGCCGAAATAATGGGCCACTTCATGCCATACCGTAATGCGGATTTCGTCGGCCAAGTCGTCCTCGTCGTCGCACATCCGCGTCAACGGCCCCCGGTAGATGACGATGCGGTCGGGCAGCACGGGACCGTAGTCCAACCCGCGTTCTGACAGCGGAACTCCGTCGTAGAGGCCCAACAGGTCGGGGTCACCGGGTTCGGGTTCGTCCTCGACCATCCACACGCAGTTGTCGATCTTGTCGAGCAGATGTTCGGGGATCTGGTCCAACGCGTCGTCGACCAATTCGGAAAACCGGTCCATATCCATGTCCACGGGCATATCCGCCAGCTTAATCGCCGTATTTGGCCACGCCCAATCCGGTCCCGGCGAATGCCGGATTCGCGCCGAAAATGTTCCACCGGGCACCCGCCGTCACTAAAGTCGCCGACGATTGCAACAACGTAGGCGGGCCATCACCGATGGCCACCCGCAGGGGCGCCTGGCCACCAGGCCCGACGCCGACGAAAGGACACCGACACCTCATGCGCATCGCACGCACAGCCCTTGCACTCGGCGTCGCCGCCGTCATCGCGGCGTCCACGGTCGGAATCGCTGTCGGCGCCGACGCCGCATCGTCGTCGGTCACCTACTCCACCACGGCGAACCTCAACGTCCGCAGCGGCCCGTCGACGGCCAAGTCCATCCTGGCGGTGCTGCCGAAAGGCACGACAGTGGCAGCCGCCGGCGCCGTCGCCAACGACTGGCTGCCGATCACCTACAACGGCAAGACGGCCTACGTCTGCGCCGATTACATCAAGGCCGCGACCACGACCGCGCCGCCCGCGACCGGCCCGACGCAGACGGCGGTCACCACCCAGAACGTCAACCTGCGCTCGTCGGCCTCCCTGACCGCCGCGATCGTCACCGTCGTGATGAAGGGCACCACGCTTACCGTCACCGGCGTCACGTCGAACGGATTCACCCAGGTCGTCGTCAGCGGCGCCACCAACTGGGTGTACACGCAATACCTCACCGCTGGATCCACGTTGGCGACGACGCCCACGAAACCGGCCCCGGCGCCCACCCCCGCGCCGTCGACGCCCAAGACCGTGCTGGCCACCGCCACGACGACGAGCGCCCTCCAGCAGCGCGCCAGCGCCTCGTACACCGCCACCCTGCTGGCAACCGTGCCCACCAAGGCGACGATCTCGTTGACCGGGAAGAGTTCCGGCAGCTATTCGCAGGCCGTCTACAAATCCAAGACCGGTTGGGTGCTCACGGGGTATTTCACGGTGACGTCGGCTGGCACCACCGGGATGACGGCATCCAAGCTGCCGGTGGCCAAGAAACTCGTCTACGTCAACGACACGAACGTCAACCTGCGCTCGGGTGCTAGCACCACCTCCTCGGTGATCACCACGCTGGCCAAGGGGACGCCGCTGGCCGCGACTGGCTCGACGTCGGGAAGCTTCACAGCCGTCATCTGGGACGCCCAGGTGCGCTGGATCTCCAGTTCCTATGTGAACAGCACGGCTGTGGCCCTGTCGGCGGGCGGCGACCTGGGGTCGGTCACGCTCAACAAGTTGCAGCCGTACGGCAAGGCCGCCGTCCTCGAAGTCCGGCAGCAGTTCCCGCAGATCAAGACCATCTACGGCTGGCGCGCCTCCGACACCTATTCGTCCGACCACCCGGCGGGACGTGCGATCGACCTCATGCTCCCCAACTACAAGTCGAACAAGGCGTTGGGCGACCAGATCGCGGCCTATTTCATCGCCAACGCGACGCGGCTGCATGTGAAGTACCTGTGCTGGCAGCAGCGGTACTACGCCATCAGCGCGGGCAAGTGGACGCCGATGCCCGACCGGGGCTCTGACACCCAGAACCACATGGACCACGTCCATGTCTCCTTCTACGACTCCTCCGCCACCCTGTAGGCCGGCGGGACACGCCCGCACCACGGAAAGGAATGCCATGCCGCTTGGACGATTCGCCCGGATCATCGTCGTCACCGCTATGGTCTGCGCGACGGCGGTGGCCGGAGTGGGCATGGCCGTTGCCTCGCAGGCGGACGCGGCCTCGCGGTATTCGACCACCGCGAACCTGAACGTGCGCAGCGCGCCGTCGTTGTCCGCGTCCATCCTGGCCACGCTGCCGAACGGAACGCCGGTGACCTCCAACGGCTCAGCCTCCAACGGCTGGTTGCCAATTTCCTACAATGGCGGCCAGGCGTATGTGTCGTCCGCCTATGTCACGACCGGTTCGGCGACGACGGCGGCCACGACCGCGACGACAACCGTCAACGTGAACTTCCGGACGCAACCCACCCTGACCTCGTCGGTCATCACGGTGTTGCGCTCGGGGACGACGGTGACCACCACCGGCACTTCGGGCGATTTCACCGCCGTGAGCGCCAACGGGACCCAGGGATGGGTCTGGACCGGATACCTGTCCGGGCGCAAGGCGCCTGCGACGACGCTATCCGCCGTCTCCACGACCGAGTACACGACAGCCATCCACGTCCGCGTCCGCACCCAGCCGAGCCTGCAATCGGCGACCATCACCATGTTGGCCATAGGGACGAAACTCACCGTCACCGGCGCACCGGTCAACGGGTTCGCGCCCATCAGCTACAAGGGCGTCGCGCGCTGGATTTCGGCGTCGTACCTGAGCACGACCGCCCCGGCGCCCGCCAAGGCTCCCGCGTCGTCCGCGACGCCGACGCCCGCGGCACCGTCGCCAACGTCCACCGCAGCCGATTCGTCCTCATCCTCATCGGCGCCGCTCAACCTGGCCAACGAGGCCATGTGGGTCAAGATCGCCCAATGCGAATCCGGCAACCGGTGGGATATCAACACCGGCAACGGCTACTTCGGCGGCTTGCAATTCAGCCTGGGCACCTGGAACAGCGTCGGCGGACAGGATTTCGCCACCCGCCCCGACCTGGCTACCAAGGACCAGCAGATCACCGTCGCGAACCGCCTGTACGCCCAACGCGGCCTGCAACCGTGGACCTGCCGGACGGCGGTCCAATAGGTCAACGCCCGGCGGCCCAGCTTTGCAGGTTCCAGTCCGGGAATGCGCGTGCCGGTAGCGCTTCCCGATGGCTGCGCAGGGCGGTCGATGCCTGGCTCTGGATGTCGGCATCCGGGGCATGGATGGCGAGGTTCTGCAGCGCGGGGACGGCGGCGTCGTTCAAGTCCGCGATCGCCGTGACATCGATGGTCGTGTGGTCGTCGAGATACCGGTGGGCATTGTAATCCGCGATAATCCCGTCGGTGTTCGCCAGGCAGATGACCGCCACCATGACGGCGATAATCCCCGCAATCGGGCGCCCCGCGTCGAATGGTCGCACATGCCAGACGATCAGGGTAGTGAAAACCGCCATCAGCAACACGAGAAACCACAGCGCATACAGGCGCAATGGCGAAAGCCCGAAGGTGCCGATATACAAAACGAGTTTGCTCAGGGCGGTGACGACCAACAGGAACGTGAAGACGCAGATCACCGCCGACAACGCGCGCAATGGCTGCGGATATTCTTTTTCCCGACGTTTGGCGAGGATATAGGACAACGCGATCACGCCCACGTTGATCGCCGCGACCCCGCACAATTCGAAGAACCCGCGCCGGGCATACTCAGCATAGCTGAAACCGCCCGGAAGCACGCCGGCGACCGCAGAAAACAAATACGACCCCATCGCCGCGAAATAAGCCAGGTAGATGACGGCCAACACCGCCAGCGGCCCGTACAAGGCCACGCGGTTGACGCGGTGCGCCGTGGCCAGCAGGCGCTTCGCGCCGTGTTTGGTCAGCAGGCGCACACGAAAGCGGTTCACGTTGCCCACCACGCTGCCGAACACGTACGCGGCCACCGGCACGGCGAGCAGCAGGGAGAGAATGTGGCGCCTCATGCCCGCGAATACATTTTGCCCGAACAGCCAGTTTGCGCATGAGATCAGGAAATTGAAAAAAGAATCGTCCGATTGCGCCAAGAGTTCCGTGACGATGGCGAACACCGGCACGCACAAGATCACCCCGCCGCATAAGAAAAGAATCGATTTCATGCTGCGACGCGACTGTCGCAAGCCCCAGGCCGCAGTCGAAAACCACCGACCGATATTGGCAAGGGGCACGACGAATAATTGGTTCGCCCAATCCACGGCGACGAAACCACCCCAACGCGACTGCCACGCCGTCCGGCACGAATACGCGACCCACATCAGGCACACACCGATTTCCACGACATGGGCCACGGCGTCGATATCCCGGGCGTCCATGACGGCGAATCGCCCAGCACCGACGGCGGCAATCGCCAGAAGCACGAGACTGCGCCTGTCTTGATGGATGCCACGCCACCGGAAATAGAGGCCGATCACAGCCAGACATCCACAGTAGAAAAGACACGCGCCCAGCGAGGCGGAGGCCACATTCCATTCCCAGCACACGAATCCGAGCGCGACAAGGCCAGCGGCCAACGCGGCCTCCGCCCACCCCGGGGCGAACGTTTCGGGCTGGAGGATCGTCGGCCCACGGTGTGGCTCGAAGACCGTCCACGGCTGCGACTGGCCAGTTGGGTCGTCCACAACGGCCAGGTCCGTGCCTGGCACGTCTGCCTGGGTCGCACAGCCGGCTGCGGCGCCGACGGGCACGAGCACTCCGCATGGGGGTTCTGCCTCGTGGTCGGGCACAATATCGTCATTCATGATCGTCTTCTTCCTCGAAGGTCAACAGGTCGCCCGGCTGGCAGCCGAGTTCACGGCACAGCGCCTCCAGGGTCGAGAATCGGATGGCTTTCGCCTTGTCGTTTTTCAGGACGGACAGGTTTGCCGGGGTGATGCCGATGCGGTCGGCCAATTCGCCGGCGCCGATCTTGCGTTTCGCCATCATGACGTCGACGCTCACATGTATCGCCATGTCGTCCCCTAGATCGTCAGGTCGTTTTCGGCTTTGAGGTCGGCTGCCGCCGCGATGAGGTTCTTGACCACCCGCATGATGACGCCGACGAACCCGCAAACCAGGCCGATGCCAAGAAAGGCGACAGAGACGGGCGTGCCCACCACGCAGACCACTCCCCCGGCCATCGCCGCCCAGGAGATCAGCCGCAGCATCCGGACGTTCGACGCGTCGAAGACGATGTCGCGGCGGATATTGGCCAGTATCCGGTACGTGGCGACCAACGCGACCAGGGCAGGCACGCAGAAGCAGTAGTACAACGGCATGAGAAACACGCCCTGGCTGCCTTGGACGGTGGTTCCCCCGATCTTGATGCCGATCTGAAGCGCGAACGGCAACGCGATCCCGGCAAGAACCATCAGCGCGATCATCGCCACCGTGCAGGCCACCGATAAGGTGACCGATCTGTCCCGAGTCCACATGGGCTCTCCTTCCGATGAGCCCAGAATAACTCGATCTTCTCGAAAAACAAGAAGAATTTATCGAAAAACAGTAAATTTGTCAGCGAGTGGGTGCGCCCTGCGGCGTCTGCCGATGCCCCGCCTGCCCCGTCAAGAACGCCGCGCAGACGGCGCCGACCACCGCCACCCCGCACGGCAGGAACAACGCCTGGGACATCGCCTGCGAGAACGCCGACGCCGTCGACGCGGGCAACGGCGCACCGGCGGCGTGCTGGATGACGATCGCCGGGTTCACCCCGTGGGCCCGCAGCAGGGCGTTCAAGAGCGTGGCCATCAGGGCGGACCCGAGCACCGAGCCCATCTGGCGCGTCGTGTTGTAGACCCCCGACCCGGCGCCGGCCCGCGCCGGGGGCAGGTGGTGCGTGGCGCTCATGGACAACGGGCTCCACATGCACGCGTTGCCCAGCCCGAGGACCGCGCTGGGGATCAGCGCCAGCCAGATGTTCGACGTCGGCGTGAAGTACACCATGTACCACGCCAGACCGCCCGCGAAGGCGAGCAGCCCGAAACACGCGACGCGGTTGGCCCCCAGCTTGGCGACCAGGTGCGCCCCGACGAACGGCGCGACCACCGCGCCGACCACCGCGCTGGGCACCATGAACACCGCCGAGAACATCGGGTCGAACCCGCGCGCCACCTGGATGAAATACAGCAACGGCAGCGACATCGACGTGATCCCGACGCCCACCAGGAAGATGGTGCCGTTCGCCAGCGAGAAATCGCGGTCGCGGAACAACGCCAGCGGCACCAGGGGTTCGCGCGTCTTGACCTGGCTCACGACGAACAACACCGTCACGACGGCGCCGGCGACCAGGATCTCCGGGATGGTGATCGGCCCCCACACCGCCCCCCACGCGCGGTCGGCGCCCTCCTGGAGCCCGTACACGAGCAGCAGGATGCCGACCCCCGACAGCACCACGCCGAGCCAGTCGAAGCGCGGACGGCTGGTGGGCAGCTTGGGAACGAATCTCGCCGCCAGGATCAGCCCGACGACGCCCACCGGCACGTTGATGAGGAAGATCGCCTGCCACCCGGACGTCTGCACGAGGAAACCGCCCAGAATCGGCCCGACCAGCATGGCGACGCCCGACACCGACCCCCATAGGCCCATCGCGGCCCCGCGCCGGTGCGGCGGGAAGATGCGGACGATCACCGCCTGGCTCTGCGGCGTCATGAGCGCCCCGCCGACGCCCTGGACGGCCCTGGCCGCGATCAACACCCCGACGGACGGCGCCAGCCCGCACGCCAGCGACGACACCGTGAAGACGGCCATGCCGATCAGGAAGATCGTCCGCTGCCCGAAACGGTCCCCCAGCCTCCCGGCCACCAGCAGCGGCACCGCCAGACCCAGCAGATAGGCGCTGGTCACCCAGATGGTCTCGGTCAGCGACGCCCCCAGCCCGCGCTGGATCGACGGGTTGGCCACCGACAGGATGCTCGTGTCGACCATGAGCATGAAGAAGCCGATGAGCAACGACCACACCGCCGCCCACGGGCGGGCGCACAGGGCGGTGGCGTCGCTGGGCTTGGCGGACGGGGCGTCGGGTGACGGGGCGTCGGGAGATGGTGAAGTCTGTGCCACCGTGTGGCCTCCTTGATGGATAGTCGAGCGCCACTCAAGGATAATCGCCTGTCATTCCCCCACCGCGCCACGCCCATCGCAGATTTGGGAGCCACCCGTCGGCCACGTATAGTTCTCACGTCTGTCCCCTTCGTCTAGCGGCCTAGGACTCAGCCCTTTCAAGGCTGCAACGCCGGTTCGAATCCGGTAGGGGATGCCAGGAGCGGTGTACTCAGACGTATGCCAGGCGACGAATGCTCGGCGGGCCGGCGAGTACAACCCCACATGACTTAATGTCCCAAGAGGGGTAGACTTACGCTGGTGAAGCGCGGGGAACTGATCAGGCGGATCAACCGGATCGCCAAAGACCAACATCTGAACGCGGTCTTCACCGAGGGCGGCGGGCATACCCGTGTCCAGGTCGGTGGGAAGCAGACCACGATCCCGCGTCATAGCGACGTCAACGAACTAACTGCCAAGTCAATCTTGCGATACCTGAAAGGATGAACCGATGGAAGTGACGGCGAAAGCGACCCGTTCGGGCGCCTGGTGGGCTATCGAGGTGCCCGAAATCCCCGGTCTTTTTACCCAGGCCAAACGCCTCGACCAAGTCGCGGCGATGGTGGCCGACGCTGCCGGGATGCTCGGCCATCCGGCTGTCGAGGTGACCGTCGAACCGCAACTCACCCGAGCCGACCAGCAGGCGGTCGAGGCCGCCAAGGCGGGACGGGCGCGGCTGCGGGAGGCTGAGACGGCTGCGGCGGCCGCCTCGCGCGGGGCGGTGGCCCGGCTGCGCGGCCAGGGCCTGCCTGTGCGCGACGTGGCGGCGCTGATGGGCATCAGCCCCCAGCGCGTCTCAGCACTCGCCTGAAACGGCGTCTACTGCCACCATTGTGTGTAACGGGGAAGCAATCTAGAGACTCGCGGAAACCTGAAACCGTGGCACAAGAACAACCACAGGAGATAGCCGTCGTGCGGAAAAATGTGTTGATCGTCGGGCCGCAGGGGTATTCGCAACGGCTGCGCGCCGCCTTCGCCGGTTCCGACTTGGACGCGGTGGCCGTGCCGTTGATCGAGACCGTCATTCCCGACGATCTGCCCGACATGGACGCGTTGTTCGCCGACCTGGGCCGGTTCGCGTATGTGTCGTTTTCCAGCCGACGCGCCATCGAATCGTTCGCGCGGCGCCACGACGCGGGCGGCGGTTCGTTGGACGGCGTCCAGTTTCTGGCCATCGGGAAGGACAGTGATTACCTGGTTGAACGGCTGGGCGTCGGCGTCGCCCTCGAACCGGACGAGCCGAGCCCGATGGGCATCGCCCACACACTCGCCCGACAGCCGGGCACCGCGGGAACACCGATCGCCGCGCTGGTCCCCCACGTCGAGCACCTCGCCGAACCCGCCGTGGTGCCGGAATTTCTGGCCGAACTGACCCGGATCGGCATGGACGTGACCCGCGTCAACGCCTATGTGACAAGGTCCGTCGGAGGCGAGGAGGCCACCCGCGCGGCGCGCCTGATATCCGATCACCAGGTCGATGCCGTCGCGTTCACCAGCGGCGCCGAGGTCGACGCCCTTCTGCTGGCCGTAAGCGGCCCCGCCGCCCTATCGCACACGACCATCGCCTGCTTCGGCCCCTACACCGCCGCCCACGCCCGCAAACAAGGTGTGGACGTCGACATCGTCGGCCAAAATTTCGCCTCGTTCGCAGGCTTCCTCACGGCGCTCACCGAGTACTACGCCCGCTAGGAAAGCCCCCTCATCCGCGTCCAGCGACGCCGCGCGCCGCCACCGCGATTTCACCATCGCAGCGTTGGTACGTTATAGTTTCCGGGCTGGCCCCAACAGGCCAGCGAGGTCTACCAAGGCCCCGTAGCGCAGTTGGTTAGCGCGTCGGCCTGTCACGCCGAAGGTCACGGGTTCAAGTCCCGCCGGGGTCGCTGGGAGCGATAATCGCTCCCCATTTGGCCAGGTAGCTCAGTCGGTAGAGCATGCGGCTGAAAACCGCAGGGTCACCAGTTCGATTCTGGTCCTGGCCACCAGCCAATTGCCAGTGGTGTGCTCAGACCTGCCGAGCCGTTATTGGTTGGTCTTTTCTCCGAAGGGGGCCAAGCCCCCTGACCCCCCTGCCGTAGCTGGGTTGCGTGGGCGTGTTCGGCATCAGTGGTGTGCCAATTGCCAGTGGTGTGCTCAGACCTGCCGAGCCGTTATTGGTTGGTCTTTTCTCCGAAGGGGGCCAAGCCCCCTGACCCCCTTGTCGTGGCTGGGTTGCGTGGGCGTGTTCGGCGTCAGTGGTGTGCCAATTGCCAGTGGTGTGCTCAGACCTGCCGAGCCGTTATTGGTTGGTCTTTTCTCCGAAGGGGGCCAAGCCCCCTGACCCCCCTGCCGTGGCTGGGTTGCGTGGGCGTGTTCGGCGTCAGTGGTGTGCTCGGCCCTGCCGAGCCGTTATGCCTCTGTCTCGTCCGCCGGACTCACGGATGCCTTGGCGGGCGTCAACGTCAAGGGGACGCGGTCGACCGGCTCCTGCGACGCGGGGCCCAACGTCCCGCTGCACAGATGGGGCTCGATCTGGGGGGACAGGTCGAGGAGGCGTTGCTGCGACCGCAATTCGGCCAGCGACCCGTTGATCATGCCCGCGTGCAGCTCGCACACCACCTCGGGCGTGCGCTCGGCGGACCGGATGAACGGGCAATTGTGCAGCAGCAAACAGGGCTCGGGCTGTTTGCGGATTTCGGGGGCGAACCACAAGGCGTCCAGTTTGTCGATGACGCGCTCGGCCAGCTCTTCTTCGTCGATCACCTCGAACGGTTCGGGGCGCGACGTCAGGTAGCGTCCCCACTCCTGGCCGATGGCGTACATGTCCGACCCGACCTCGGGATAGCGGGCCGCGATGGCGGCGGTCAAGATGTCGGCGAGCATCCGGTACCCCTGAGCGCGCTCGTGCGTCTGGTTGGGCAGCGTCCCGCTGTAGAGGACGCGGCGCCGACCGGGCGCCTGCCGGACCTCGGTCTCGCGTTTGGCCAGGCCCGCGTCGACCAACGACTCCAGGTGGAAGCGCGCGGTGTTGATGTGGATGCCGACCATCTGAGCCACCTCGACCACCGACAGCGGCTCTTTGGCGTCGCGCAAGATTTGGATGATGTTGGTGCGGCGACCGCCGTAGTCGGTCTGACCGGTGGTGCCGTCGTAGACCGAGACGGGGGGTTGTGTGACCATTGTTTCTCCCAAAAGATGCCAAACCAGTAGACAAGACTACTCACCGACATGTGAATATCTATTGTTTCTATACGTTTTTTTTACACAATTTATGTATGGCACGCCCAAACCTGGCCCAGGGAGCCACGCCGGGGTCAATGCCGGGGCCCGACAAATCCGCCGTGCGCCAGCGGGGTGGGCGATGAACGGTATCTTGGCAAGCATGGAGTCGTCACACACCCCGGGATCGCTGTCGGTCGAGGACTACCGCGATCGGCTCATGTCGACCTTGAGCCGCGCCAGTTGGCCAAGGCCGGAGCACATCATCGTGGAAGCCGCGCTGGGACGCGTGCTGGCGGCTGACGCGTCCGCGCGCCTGGCGATCCCCCGGGCCTCCAGTTCGGACGCAGACGGGTTCGGCATCACCTACCCCGACGGCCCGATGCCGCTGGCGTGGACCGTCGCCGCCGACGCCGTGCCCGGCCAGGCGCCCATAGCTACACCCGGACCCGGCGAGACGGTGCGCGTCACGGGTGGCGCGCCGCTTCCCGCAGGCGTCGACACCGTCATCCCGCTCGCCGACGCCGTGGCCGACGGCGACACCGTCTTGTTCACCGGCGGCATCCTGCCCGGCCAACACGTCCGGGCCGCCGGTCGGGACGTAGCCGTCGGCGACGTTCTCGCGGCGGCGGGAACCAAACTGGACGGTCGCCACATCGGCGCGTTGGTCGCCGCCGGAGTGGACGCCGCCGAGATCGCCCGCAAACCGCAGGTGGCGATCGTGACGCCGACCGGCGACCTCGCCGGGTCCGCGCTACTGCCCGGACAGGCGTTGGCCGGGGACTCGGACGGCCCCTATGTGGCTGCCGCCGTCGCAGCAGCAGGAGGAGGCGTGTCCGCGCGGACGCGGGTCCGCGACACCCCCGACGCCTTGCAGAAGGCGTTCAACGACGCAGTCCGCACTGCCGACCTCATCCTGGTGACGGGCGGCTGCGGGGATGACCGCGACGCCATGCGGACGGTGCTGTCCGGCTACGGCGGCGAATTCGCCACCATCGCCGCACACCCGTGCCATGCGATGGGACATGCCCGCGTGATCGGGGTGCCGGTCGTCGTCTTGCCGGACGATCCGCTGGGCGTGGCAGTCGCGTTCGCGTGTTTCGTGCGCCCGATGCTCGCCGCGATGCTGGGGCTGGCCGATCCGCCCGCAGTCTGGGGCGTGGTGACACGGGGCTGGCACAGCCCCGTTGGGCAGCGCGAGTTCATGCCGGTGGCCGTCACGCCGCGCGACGACGGCACGCTGGCCGTCGCGCCCGTGGCCGACGGGGATCCCGGCTCGCAGACGGTCGCTTCCCTGGCACGCGCCGACGCGTTCGCCGTCGTCGGCGACGAGGCCACCGACGTCCGCGAGGGCGACGTGGTGCGCCTGCTCGCCGTCCTGTGACGCGGGACATCTCGATCCCGCCACCGGGCTTGCTGCGGGCATCGGCCACGCCGTGCTGGAACGGCGCGCCGGATACGTTGCAGCCATCAGAAGCCTAGTTGTCGGCGGCGGCGCTGCGCGCTCATGGACGAGCGGGACCGGCCCCGGTGAAGCCGGCGCGGGTCACGTCTGCCCAGGTGTCGAGGTCGTCGGCGCTCCCGGGTGGGACGTCGACGTCGAGCAGGTCGAGGGCGCCGAGCAATGACCTCATCGATTCGCCGCGCTGCCCGGGCCGCCACGGCGGCAACGCGTCGCAGGCGCGCCCCAGCGCGTCGTGCCGGTAGACGCCCAGCAGCCACTGGCGGCGTCCGGCGGCCACCGCGATGACGCCGTCGGCACTCGGCGGGGCCGACGCGCAGGCCACGCGCAACAACGCCACCGCCTCGCCCGCATCCGGCATGTCGCCCGCGAGGACAACGACGCATTCCGGCGGCGCGCCACAGGCGGACAGCGCGTCCATCCCCGCAGCCACAGCACGCGCAGGCCCCGATCCTGGCGGGTTTTCCTCGCAGGTCATCGCCACCCCGGCCTGCGCCGTCAGGCCCGCGCGGATCGCGGATTGGGGCCCCACGACGATGACCGGATCGGCTGGCATGCATGCGCCGATCGCGCGGTCGAGCACCGTCCGTCCGTCGGCCCCGGCCAGCGCGGCCTTGTTCGCCCCGCCGAGCCGGGACGCCCCTCCCCCGGCAACGACGATGGCCGCCATCTGCGGCGGATCGGCGGGCACCGCCCCCATGTGGTCCAGATCAGCGGGCACCAGCCCCACGCGTCCCTTCCGACACCGGCGACGCTGGCACCCGGTACACGATCGGCGGGCGCGTCAGATACCCGAACGGCACGCTCCAGACGTGGACGAGCCGGGTGAACGGCCAGACCGCGAAGATCGCGAACCCCACGACGGCGTGGAACTGGAACAGCAGGGGCGCGCCGGACATGAGGCCGATGGCCGGGTTGCCGTAGAACACGGAACGGAACCAAATCGACACGCTGCCACGATAATCGAAACCGGGTTGGATGTTGAGCAGCCCGTAGCCCAGCGTCTCGCACAGCCCCAGGACGACCTGGAGGCCGATGAGGACGTAGACCACCACGTCGCCGGGACGGGTGACCAGCCGCAGCCTGGTGTGCAAGATGAAGCGCCGCAGCACGAGGATGACGACGCCGACGGTCAGCACGGCGCCGGACACGATCCCCAGCCCCACGGCGGACATGTGGTAGGCGGCTTCCGACACCCCCATCGCGGCGGTCGCCGACGCCGGCACCAGCAGGCCGACAATGTGCCCCAAGATCACCAGCAACGCGCCGACGTGGAACAGCGGCGACCCCCACAGCAGCCAACGTTTCTCCGACAGTTCCGACGTCCGCGTCGTCCACCCGAATTGGTCGGTGCGCCACCGCCACCAATGGCCGACGACGAAAACCGCCAGCGCGACGTACGGCCACACCCCGAAGAAAACCATGCCCCAGCTCATGCTTGTGCTCCTTGCGACCCAGCACCGGCGCCGACCAATTCGGTGGGCGGACCCTGTGCGACGAGTGTGTCCAGCAACGCCTGGCCGTCGGCGTCCAACGGCGGCACGCAGCCCAGCACCGCCGCCAACAGCCTGGCCCACGGCGAGCCGCCCTCCCGCAACGACCGCGCCACCAGTTCGACGCCGGGGCGCGCCATCGCCAGCGCCGCCGCGCCCGCCGATTCGTCGGCCATCGCGGCGAATTGCAGGATGAGCGGCAGGTAGTCGGGCAACTCATCCGTGTCCACCGTGAATCCCGACCGGGCGTACAGGCGCTTGAACGCGAGCAACGCCTCGCCGCGGCCACGGGTGTCGCCGTTGGCCGCGAACGTCATGTACAAGGCGTTGCGGCGCCGGTGGTCGAAGGTGCGCACGTACTCGACGCGGACCTCGTCGGGGTCGGCGGCAGCGAACCACTGGCAGAACCCGGCGATGTCGCGCGCGGGGGTGCTCGCGGGAAGCCCGCGCGCGGCCTCCAGCAGGCCGTCGCGGCGGGCAACCAGGCCGTCGTCGGGATAGTCCAGCAGCAGCCCCGTCAACGCCAGGCAGTCCCGCAGCCCCGGCACGCGGTGGCCGTGCGCGGGCCGTGCCGGGTCCACGGGAGCAATCTGGGGGGTGAACGCAGCAGACGCCATCACGACCACCGCCTCGCGTCAGCCGAGCCCATATGGGCGGGCCCCACATCCCCCAACGAGCAGCCCGACGCCCACCCAGCCAGCACCGCGGCTTCTTCGCGGCGGGCGGGCGGGATGACGAAGCGGTCGGCCCGCTTGGCGATGGCCAGCAGCCGGTAGAGGGCTTCCAGATCCTCCGCCGTCGCGCCCACCGACGCGGGGGCGTCGTCGCTGGCGCCCATCGTCACCGCGCGCATGTGAGACCGGACAGCCGCCAGTTTCATGAGCACGCCGGCGACCACATCCGCGTCTCCTGCGCTGAACAGTTCGGCCAGATACTCCAAAGGAACGCGCAACGCCGTGACAGCGTGGAAGATGTCGTCCGCCTCCGCGTTGTCGCCGCCCAGGGCCGCCGTGGCGTCCAGGACCGGCGACAGGGGCGGGATGTACCAGACCATCGGCAGCGTGCGGTACTCCGGGTGCAGCGGCAGGGCGACCTGGTGCCGCACCGCCAGCGCGTAGACCGGGGACCGTTGCGCGGCGCGGATCCAGTCCTCGCTGATCCCGTCCCTGCGGGCCTGCTCGACGACCGCCGGGTCGAACGGGTCCAGGAAGGCCGCGCGGGTCGCGGCCAGGATGTCGTCGGCGCTGGCCAACTCCCCCACCGCGTCGCGGTCGTACAGCACCAGGCCGATGTAGCGCAGCCGTCCCACGCAGGTGTCGGCGCACACCGTCGGCGTCCCCTCCTCGACGCGCGGGAAACAAAACGTGCATTTCTCGGCCTTGCCGCTCAGCCGGTTGATGAAGACCTTCTTGTAGGGGCATCCGCTCACACACATGCGCCAGCCCCGGCATTTGTCCTGGTCCACCAGCACGATGCCGTCGGATTCGCGCTTATACATGGCCCCCGATGGGCAGGCCGACATGCAGGCCGGGTTGAGGCAGTGCTCGCAGATGCGCGGCAGGTGGAACATGAACGTCTGGTCGAACGCCAACTTGACGCGGTCGCGGATGGCGGCCAGGTCGGGGTCGGCGGCGGCGTACTGAGCCGAACCGCCCAGGTCGTCGTCCCAGTTCGGCCCCCATTCGATCTTCATCGGCTGGCCCGTGACCGCCGACTTGGGCCGGGCGACCGGCATCCGGTCGGACGCGGGGGCGTTGAGCAGCGTGTCGAAGTCGTAGGCGGCGGGCTCGTAGTAGTCCTCCAGGGCGGGCAGATCCGGGTTGGCGAATATCCGCGACAGCCGGTAGAGCTTGCCCCCCGAGCGCAGCCGCAGCCGGCCAGAGGCGTCGACCTGCCAGCCGCCGCGCCACTTCTTCTGGTCCTCCCAACGCGCCGGATAGCCGACGCCGGGTTTCGCCTCGACGTTGTTGAACCACACGTATTCGACGCCGTCGCGGTTCGTCCACGTCTGCTTGCACGTCACCGAACACGTCGAGCATCCGATGCACTTGTCCAGGTTCATCACCATCGCGACCTGAGCCATGATCTTCATCAGTACTCGACCTCCTGGCTGCGGCGGCGGATGACGGTCATCTCGTCGCGCTGGTTGCCGGTGGGCCCGTAATAGTTGAAGCCGAAAGTCAACTGGGCGTACCCGCCGATCAGGTGCGTCGGCTTGAGGTAGATCCGGGTCAACGCGTTGCCGATGCCGCCCCGGCGCCCGGTCTTCTCGGCCAGCGGCACGTCGACGTTGCGGTCTTTGGCGTGGTACATGTACACCGTCCCCGCCGGCATCCGGTGGGTGACGATCGCGCGGGCGACGACGACGCCGTGGGCGTTGGACGCCTCGACCCAATCGTTGTCGGCGGCGCCGATGGCGTCCGCGTCGGCCTGCGACATCCAGATCGCGGGGCCGCCGCGCGACAGGGCCAGCATGTAGGGGTTGTCGGCGTACGTCGAATGGATGGACCACTTGTCGTGGGGCGTCAGGTAGCGCACGCTGACGCCCTGCCCGCCCTCGACGCCGGCGCGGTCCAGGTACGACGACATCGCCAACGGCGGGCGGAACACCGGCAAAGATTCGCCGAATTCGGCCATCCAGTCGTGGTCGAGGTAGAACTGCTGGCGTCCCGTCAGCGTCGCCCACGGTCGGGAGCGTTCGACGTTGACGACGAAGGGCGAGTAGCGCCGACCGTCCTTCTCGCTGCCCGACCACTCGGGACTCGTGAACACCGGCGTCGGCCCACCCGACGCGTCCGCGAACGTGATGTGGCCCTCGGCGTGGTCGCCCACGAGATCGGCCAACGGCGTGCCCGTGCGTTTCTCCAACGCCTGGAACCCGAGCTGGGAGGCGTGGCCGTTGGTCGTGCCGGACAGGCCCAGGATGGCGTCGGCCATGCGCACGTCGGTGTCCAGCAGCACCCGCCCGTCGGCATCGGTGCCATTGCGCCGCGCCAGGAAGGCGACGAGGTCCGCACCGGGCACGGTGACGCCTTTGGTCGTCGTGCCCAGGGTGCCGATGAGCGGCCCGAGCGTGCGCATCTTGCGACCGATCGCGGTGTAGTCGCGTTCGGTGACGACCAGCTTGGGCATGGTGACGCCGGGCACCGGGTCGGCCTCGCCGGCAGCCCAGTCGCGGACGGCCCCGTGAGGCTGCGCGAGTTCGTCGGGCGTGTCGGTGATCATCGGGATGGGCATGACGTCGGTGCGCGTCCCCAGGTGCGTCGCCGCCAGCACGGAGACCTGGTCGGCGAGGTCGTTGAACATCTGGAAGTCGGTGTGCGCCTGCCACGGCGGCGCGATGGCCGGGTTGAAGGCATGGACGTAGGGGTGCATGTCCGTCGTGGAGATGTCGTTCTTCTCATACCAGGTCGCCGCCGGCAAGACGATGTCCGACAGCAGCGCGGAGCCCGTCATGCGGAAGTCGACGGTGGTGACCAGGTCGAGTTTGCCGACGCCGGGTTCGTCGCGCCACACGACGTCGCGGGGGCGTTTGTCCGGCGGCAGTTCGGGCGCGGTGACAGCCGAGTCGGTGCCGAGTAGATGGCGCAGGAAATACTCCGAGCCCTTGGCCGTGTTGCCGAGCAGGTTCGCCCGCCACAACGTGAGCACCCGGGGGAAGTTGGCCGGGTCGTCGGGGTCTTCGACGGCGAACCGCAGTTTCTTGTCCGCCAACTGGCCCACGACGTACGGCCCGATCTCCTGGCCCGCCGCCTTCGCCTCGTCGGCCAGGTCGAGCGGGTTGCGGTTGAAGCCGGGGTGCCCGGGCGTCCAGCCCAGGCGGACGGCTTGCGCCTGGCAGTCGATGACCTGCCGCCCGGCCAGCGCGCCCGGCCCTGTGGCGGCGGTGAGGTCGTCCACGTCGAACATGTCGTAGCGCCACTGGTCGGAATGGGTGTACCAGAACGACGTGCCCGCCTGGTGGCGCGGCGGGCGCGCCCAGTCGAGGGCGAACCCGATGTGCTGCTGGCCGGTGACGGGCCGGGCCTTCTCCTGCCCGACGTAGTGGGCCCACCCGCCGCCGTTGACGCCCTGGCATCCGCACAGCGTCAGCAGCGCGATGAACGTCCGGTAGATCGTGTCGGAATGGAAATAGTGGTTGGTGCCAGCGCCCATGATGATCATCGAGCGGCCCTGGGTCGCTTCGGCGTTGCGGGCGAATTCGCGGGCGATGCGGACGACCGACGCGGCGTCCACCCCGGTGATGCGCGACGCCCACGCGGGGGTGCCCACCTCGTCGGCGTCGTCGTAGGACGACGGCCAGGTGCCGGGCATCCCGTCGCGGGCCACGCCGTAGCCCGCCATGAGCAGGTCGAACACCGTCGTCACCGTGTGCCCGGCCACGTCCAGCGTCGGGACGCCGCGCAGCATCTGCCCGCCGCGGTCCCCCAACGCCGGGTCGTCGAAACGCGGTAGCGCGACCGTCGCCGTCCCCCAATCCGGGGCCTCGGCGGCGCTCAGCGCCGGCTCGATGTCGCCGAGTTCCAGGTTCCAGTGGCCCAGGCCCGCCTCGCCCCAGCGGTCCCCCACCGTCCCGTTCGGGACGACCGCGCTGGCGATGCCGCCTTTCAGGTCCAGCAGCAGCGGCTTGAACGCCGCGTTGTCGACGCCGGCCAGGTCGGGCACGGCGTCGGCGGCCAGGAATTTGCCGGGCAGCCAGGCGCCGTCGTCGCGCTGCGTCAACTCGACGAGGAACCCGGCGTCGGTGAACCGGCGGACGTAGGAGTCGAAATACCCGGTCGTGGCGTCCCGGAAGAATTCGGTGAGGATGACGTGGCCCATCGCCTGCGCAAGCGCGCCGTCGGTGCCGGGGTGCGGTGCGAGCCAGTCGTCGGCGAATTTGACGTTCTCCGCGTAATCCGGGCTGACGGCGACGACCTTCGTCCCCTTGTAGCGCACCTCGGTGAGGAA
>Ga0123357_10000336_pt1 | contig 44505 bp, 38 predicted proteins | sample TergutEmb28metaG_FD_89873 | JGI IMG/M metagenome (GOLD analysis project Ga0123357, IMG submission 89873) | Embiratermes neotenicus P4 segment gut microbial communities from Petit-Saut dam, French Guiana - Emb289 P4 | ecosystem: Host-associated > Arthropoda: Insects > Digestive system > Gut ...
CACGCACCTGCCGCCAACCCGCGATTCAGCCCTGACGGCACGAAGATCGCGTGGACATCGTTCATGAACGGGGAACCCGACGTCTATCTGCTGGCGGACGGCGCGGTGCGACGCTTGACCTGGTTCGGTTCATCGTGCCTGGTGGTCGGCTGGGCGGACGACGAGCACGTCATGGTTGCCAGCGGTCATCAAGAGGTCTTCTCGGGGTTGCGTCGCCTGTACCTGGTGGCGCTGGACGGCAGTGTCGAAAGACTGCCTCTAGGGCCCGCCATGGGTGGCGCCTGGGGGCCTGCAGGCCAACTGGCCGTGAACACACCCAACAACCGCGATTCGGCCTTCTGGAAGCGTTACAGAGGCGGCACTGCCAGTGCCCTTTGGGTGAATGGGCCAAACGGGTGGCAAGAGGTGTTGCCCGACGAGCCTGCCGGCAAATACTCGCCAGGCTGGCTGGGCGACCGGTTGATCTTCACAGCCGACATGGACGGCGTCGGCCAGCTTTACTCGGTGGCCGCCGATGGCAGCGGTTTGGCCTGCCACACACACCACACCGCGGCGCTGGGCTACGTGAGGGATGCCCGCACCGACGGCAAGCGCATCGTCTACCACGCCCACGGCGTCATCTACGTCATGGACGGCCTGGACGGTGGCGCCCGCCCGCTGAGCATCGATTTGGGGGTGACGTCGCCCGCGCCCGAGGACATTGAGCCCGTCAAGCTGGGGTCGGTCAGCGTCGATGCCACCGGCGCCGGGTCGATGGTCGAATGGCACGGCGGGGCCTACTTCCTCACCCATCGGGCGGGGCCGGCCCGGGCGCTGGCGGTTGACGACTCCGTACGGGCGCGGGTGCCGGCAGTCCTTGGGAAGACGGGCAAAGGTGTGGTCGTCACCGACGCCGATGGGGCGGACGCTTTGGAGATCGTGTCGCTCGACGGTGGCGGCGAGCACCGCCGCCTTGCCGGTGGTCGGCTGGGCCGCGTGCTCGAGTTGGCGCCCTCGCCGGACGGCACCAAAGTGGCGCTGGCCAGCCACGACGGCCGCGTCATCGTCGTAGACGTTTCCGACGGTGCGCTGCTGGTCGTGGGGCAAAGCGAGCAGGGTGAGGCGTCCGACCTGACCTGGGCGCCGGATTCCCGGTACCTGGTGTGGCGGTTGGAAGTCGGTTCGACCGGTAGCCCGCGCAGCCAGCTGCAATGCACGAATGTGGCGGAGGGCGGCACCGTTGCCTTGACGTCGGGAACCTTCGACGACTTCAGCCCGGCCTTCACCCTTGACGGCAAACACCTGGCCTGGTTGTCGCGGCGGAACTTTGACCCGGCCGAGAGCGCCCACAGCTTCGCTTTGACGTTCAATTCGGGTGACCGTGTGCTGGTGGCGTCCCTGCGGGCCGCCGATTCGCTGCCCTTCGGGCTGAGCCCGGACGGTTGGGCGCTGGCCGAGGATGAATCAACCGATAAGGATGGCGGCGAGAAGGGCAAGAAACCGGAACGCGAGGCGCTGATCATTGAAGCTGACGAGTTGGAGGCTCGCGCCGTCGTCCTGCCCGTCCCGGCGGGCAATTACCGAAGCCTTGCGGCGGTGAAGGAAGGCCTCGCCTGGTTGAGTGCGCCTGATCGTGGTGGCGAGCTCGGCTCAACCTGGCAGGGTGCCGGGCAGGCGCCGGCTAGTGCGGTTCAGCGGTATTCCTTCACGTCCCGCAAGTCGGAGTGTCTGGACGAAAAGGCCGACAGCATCGCCGTCAGCGGCGATGGGGCCTATGTCGCGGTCACCCACAAAGACGAATTGACCGTGCTGCCGACTGATCGCAAGCTGGATGACGATGATGATGCCCGCGTGCATGTTGACCTGGGACGGTTGCGCCGCCGAGTCGATCTGCGGGCGCAGTGGCGCCAGATGTTCGAGGAGAACGGGCGTTTGATGTCCGATCACTTCTGGCGTGAAGACATGAGTGGCGCCGACTGGCCAGGGGTTCTGGCGGACTACCGCCCGCTCATAGAGGCGGCAATGACGCCTTCGGATGTCTACGACATCCTCTACGAATGTGTGGCCGAGCTTGGCACCTCTCACGCGTACATCATTCCAGGCGACGACGAGGCGAGCCTGCCGACCGGACATCTGGGTGCCGAGTTCCAGGCGACCGAGACGGGTTTTGAGATCGTCCGCGTTCTGCCGGGGGAGAGCAGTGACCCCAGAGCCTGGTCGCCGCTGCGGGCGGCTGGTGTGGCGGCTCAGGCCGGCGATGTGATCACGGCGGTGGACGGCCGTCCGACTGCCGGAGCGGTAGCCATCGGCGCGTTGTTGGAAGGCGCCGCAGGCAAGCCGACGGAGCTGACGCTGCGTCGCGGCGATGCCGTGCGGCGGGTGGTCGTCACGCCACTGAAGTCGGAGGCCGGCTTGCGCTACCACGAGTGGGTAGCCGCGCGGGCGGCACATGTCGCGGAAGCCTCCGGTGGGCGCCTGGGCTACGTCCATGTGCCAGACATGGACGCCGTCGGCTGGGCGCAGTTGGAGCGTCGCCTGGGCGAGGCGAGCGCCTGTGAAGGCCTGCTGGCCGACATGCGCTACAACCGGGGCGGCTACACATCGCAGCTTGTTATCAACCGTCTTACCCAGAAGGTGATCGGTTGGGAGATGGGTCGCCACTTCGCCCGCCCTGACACCTACCCGTCCCAGGGTATGCGCGGCCCGGTCGTCGTTTTGGCCAACCAGTGGTCTGGTTCGGACGGCGACATCATCGCTGCCGTGTCGCAACTCCACGGTTTGACGGTGGTGGGCATGCGCACCTGGGGTGGCGTCATCGGCATCGATGGACGCTACGATCTGGTGGACGGCACGACCGTGACGCAACCGCGCTATGCCTGCTGGTTCGACCGCTTTGGTTGGGCGATTGAGAACCACGGCATCGACCCGGACGTTGAGGTGAAGCTCACGCCCGGCGATTGGGGGCACGAGGACGACCTACAACTGGACGTGGCCATCGAACTGGCTCTACGTCAGTTGGATGAGAATCCAGCGGCGACACCGCCCGCGATGCCGCTAGGTCATGGAAAGCACTCGGTACCGTCGCCATAGCGCAAGCACCGCCAGCGCCGTGATCAGCATTGTGACCGCCCAGGCCCCAGAACTATTGGTGGCCGGAGAGCCGCCGGTTTCGACCGTCACCGAGGTGCCTCCGTTGGCGGGCGGTTGCGCCGCCGGCACTGTGAAGGCCGCCTGCATGGCCAGGGTGGTGGCGGTGGCCACAAAGGTGTGCGTGCCGGCCGGCGTGTCCGCTGGGATCACCCACGTGAACTGGACCTGACCGTTGGTATCCGCGATCTGTGTGCCCAGGCTGAGCGGGAAGGAATGCATTGATCCCTGCACCGACTCGCCGGGATGGAAGCCGGATGCGATACCGGTCACCGTCCAGCCGATTTGCGCGGTCGTTATCGGCGCCCCGTCGTGGGACACTGAAGCCGAACCAACACCCGCCTGCGTGACAGTCAGCGTTTTCTGTAGCCCCGCAACCTGGACGGTGACTGTCGCCGTCCGCGGCAGGCCGGTCGGGTTGGCGTCAGCGGTCAGTGTGATGGTGGTGCCGACGACGGAAACCGTCAGCCAGGTCTGGTTGCTGGACGCGGTCAAGCCGGTCTGATTCGTCGTCACAGCCACGGTTGTGTTTGACGTGCCGGCCGGAGCGGGCCAGGCGGTCATGTCGAGGCTGAGCGTCGGCGTCACCACGATGGTGAAGTGGTTGACAGACTGACCCGAGTAGTTGCCAATGCCGGTGATTGTGACCGTGGCCTGCCCAGGGTTTGTGTTGTCGGTGTAGGCGACGGTGAAGTCGCTGCCTTGGACGAGGGCTTGACCGCCGACCGTCACGACGACTGTTGGAGTCAGGGGCCCGCCGGTGTAGTCCATCGACGCAACAAGGGTAACGTTGGCGCCCGCCAGGCTTTGCGGCACAACCGTCAGCGTGTACGAGGCTGAGGCGGCCGCCCATTGGCCGGGCACGGCAGCGGCAACCACGGTGATGCTGACCGAGCCGGTTGCCAGGATGGTCACCTGGCCGGCTGAGTCGACACTGGCCACGGCCGGGTTGGTGCTGGTGAAGCTGAGTGCGCCACCACCAACATGGGTCAACTGGTTGGTGAACGGCGGGTCGCCAAAGGTCTTGGTGACGTCGGTCGAATCGAAGGTCAGCACTTGGTCTGGGACCGGTGGCGCGCTACCTGTGATGGTGAAGGTGGTCGTACCAGTCGAGCCGGCATAGTTGCCGGTGCCGGTGATATTGACGGTGGCGGTCCCGACGTTAACGTTGTTGGTATATGACACGGTGTAGTCCGTCGTCGGAACGGGAGTTGTGCCGTCGCGTGCGACCACTGGCGGGGTGATGGGCGCGCCGGTGTAGGCGTGGTCAGGTAGCGCGTCGATGTTGAACGTGATGACCCGCGGCGAAATCGTGAACTGCTGGGTTATTGTTCCGGTGTAGTTGCCAGCCCCGGTGATGGTAACGGTGGCAGTGCCGGCATTGGTGTTGTTGTAGTAGGTAACCGTGTAGTCCTGGCTCTGAACCAGGGCAATTCCGCCCAGGCTGACGGTAACCGTCGGCGTCAGGGCGGCGCCTGTGTAGGCCGCCGGCCCGGACACCGTCACAGTTGCCGATGACAGGTCTATGAGATTGACCGTCACGCTGACACTTGCCGTCCGAGTGACGCCGCCCTCGGTGTAGCTGATGGTGACGCTCTGGTTGCCCGGCGTGGCCATGATTGTGCCGGCGGCCGGGTCGGTCGTGACGCTGGCGGTTACGTCGGCGGTCGTTGCGTTCGAATAGGTGGCCGTCACAACCATGCCGGTCAGGTTCAGAGCGTCGCCCGCCATGTAGGTGGTCTTTGCCGGCTGGGTCGTCACACTGATGGACGACAACGATGGCGCTGGCAGATAGGACAGCGGGGCCGGCCAAGACGGTGGCTTGCCCGCGGTGAAGAGGTAGTCGTTGGCCCACTGGGTCAGGTCAGTTCCACTGACAGACTCCGCCAGGGCGATGAAGTCCTGAGTGGACGCATTGCCACCGGCATTCTGGGTGAACCAGGCATACATCACCTGCTGCATCAGGTCTGGCCCGATGCCTTGGCGAAGCGCAGCCAGGGCCAGCGCCCCACCGTCGTAGTTCCAGTTGCCGAACATCTGGGACTGGGTTGTCATGCCGGCCGGCGCGACGGACCACAACGAGTTCGTGTCTGGCAGGTTGTAGACGTTCATGGCCTGGTCGTTCACGCTGGCGCCGCCATGGTCTTCGTTCCACAGCCACGGCATGTAGGTTGCGAAGCCTTCGGCCAGCCAAAGATCGGACCAATCCGCCACCGAGACGGAGTTACCGCCCCACTGGTGGGCGAACTCGTGGATGTAGGTCGAGTCACCCCAGTCGGCGGTGTAGAAGGGTTTGCCGTAAACCTCCAGCGCGTAGGACACGGCAATCGGCTTCATGACGTAGCCGGCGACTGCCGGCTGGTATGGGCCGAAGTAGTTTTCGCCCCAGTCGAGCAATTGCTTTGTCAGGTCGATGTAGTGCGCCGGGACCTGCCCACCGTTGGTCAGCGCCGGGTCGGTGTAGGCGCCGATCGGCACGACCGTGCCACCTGGTGTGGTGTGGGTGTCGGTGTCGGCCTGGTATTTGCCGATGGCGGCGATGGTGAACGAGCTGGGCACCGCGTCAGGCTCGTCCCAGGTCCAGCGCGTCTGGTCCGCACCGACAGCCGTCGTGGAAACCAGGGAACCTATGGCGACGGCACTGAACTCGTTTGGAGCGGTCAGGCTGGTGGTGTAGGAAGCCTTGTCCGCCGGTGTGGCGTTGACCGGGTACCAGGCGAAAGCGCCGACCGGTTCGCCCAGACCCACGCCGCCACCGTCTGCCGGGTAGTTCGTCCCCCCGACGGAGAAGGCCCGGTTGGGTAGCCAGCCCACAGCGAAGTTGGACGAGCCGGCGAAGCTGAACTGCTGCGGCTGCCCGGAGTAGGACACGGCAACTGTGAAATCACCAGTCACCGCATGGGTTGGGGTCACCACCAGCTTGTACATGTTGGTCGCAGCGTCCTGAATGCGGGCGAAACTGGCAGAGGTGCCGTCGACCGTCACGCTGCTGACTGTCAGCCCAAGTAGGTCAAGTCCGAAAGAACACAGCGGCGCCCCGGTGACGGTGGCATTGATGGTGGTTGTGGCATCGATCGTGGCCGGAGTGCCACCTACCGGTGGGTTGTAGGTCAGGTCGATGCTGTAGTGAGTCGCGTCGTAACCGCCGTTGCCCGACCACGGCACCAGCGAGTCATTGCTGGTCAGGGAGCCGTTGACGCCGACACAGGCCGGTGCTGCCGTGTACTGATAGGCGCCGATATCAAAGGCGCCGGTCGCGGGCCGGGCCACCCCATCGAAGTCGGTCGGTACGTCGGCGTGAAGATTCGCGCCCTGGCCGATGGCAGCAGTCGCCGCTGACGTCAGGTGGAAATCTCCGCCGGCGGCGTCGACAAACAGGGACGGGTCGAGCCCGCTTGCGACCGACTGGCCACCCGCGAGGTTGTTTTGCTTGACAATCGTGCTGCTCAGCTGCTGGTTGCTGGTCCCGTAGTCTGGTTCGATGGCGAACCGGAAAATGTTGTTGACGATCTCGCCGTTTTGGGTCGGTTGTGGTGCCGGATAGCCTGCGGGGATCTGGACGTCCGAGACGCGCAGGCTGATGCTGTTGTAGTAGTAGGAGTCGGTGTTCCAAACCGTGTTATTATACACCTTGAACCCTGTGGCGCCCCGCAGCACAATGCCAGTGTCCGCGCTGGTGGATTTGATGACATTGTTGGCGATGATGCCGCCGCGGTGCTCAAACGACGTATCGCCGTACCGGAAGTATTGGTAGCCCGTTGACCCATCGCCGAAAGAGATTCCGATGTCCGAATTGATCACCACGTTGTTTTCGAACACGGAATCGATCGAATTACCTTTGAAGAACATGGCGTAGGCGACTGAGCCGCTGGCGTACCGGATGTTCTCAGCCACGTTGTTTCGCACAACCCAGCCCTTGGCGGCAACACCGTCGATGCCCTCGATGACGCTGCGCACGCCATTGGTATCGAAACCGATGTGGCAGTTCTCGATGAGGCCGTAGTCGGAGTACTGGTCGGTGCCCTCCACGCCCCATTCGCCGGCCGATATCTTGAAGGCGGCCTCCCCGTTGTTCCACCCCACGATATTGTCGGCGTGGAAATACTGTGAGCCGTTTGCTACCTGAATGGCGTGATAGTAAGTGTCGCGCAGTGTCAGGTTCTTGACGGTGACGTAGCTGGACGCGTTGATGTAAATGTTGTGGAGGATGCCGCCGTTCATACCTTCGCCGCGAATGATCGTGTCGGCTGGGTTGCTCGTCTCGCCCTGGATGGTGATGTTGTTCTTGCCGGCAAGCTCAATGGTCTGCGACTCCTGATAGTCGCCCTTCGCCAAGGTGATGACGACGCCCTGCGGCGGCGCATTGTTTATCTGGGTTTGCAAATCAGCGAGGTTGGTGACGGTGACCTGTTGGACGACGCCAGGCTGTGGGCCGGTGGTCGCATCGACCACGTTGGACATGGTGGACGTCGACCCGTCCGTGGCGATCGTCTTGCCGGCGAAGTAGTACCTCACACCATCGGACAGATTGTTGACATAGAGCATCTCGGCGTCACCCGCCGGCTGCGGGGCGATCGTCATGTCGGCTTGGGTCGCCGCGTCGAAGTTCGCCGTGGTGATGGGGCTGGTGGAGTAGCGGACGTCGTAGGCTTTGGCCCGGCCGGTGCTTGTGGAGGCGTTGTCGTAAGGCGCAACCCAGTTCAATACCACGGTGTGGATGTTCGTCCCCTCGGCGGCGACAGACAGCGCCAGGGGCGCTGGGACGGCGTGAGCCGGTGGGTTGAACAGGGTTAGACCCCCCACAGCCAGGGCGAACGCCGCCAGCAAGCTGCTGGTATGCCGAAAACTAGAACCGCGTGTCATGAAGTCCCCTCGTCCCTGCAAAAGTCGGCCTACATGGTCTGTGCTGGTGAGGCGAAACACCCCCAGCTTGATTCATCATAGTTCAAACACAGAGTTCCGTACCATCGTGTATTCAAGCATGTTGTTTCGGTGTTCGTCCTCGGCGTGGTGATTAGCTCGCTCTGACCTGCTTTCGCTAACATTTTTTGCTGAACTTGCCCGATGATCCGAGAGGGAACCGCATGGCCGAGAAACCAGGCAAGCGTCGCCGAGGCGACCGCTACGACGCCACATATGTGCCAGGGGTGCATGATCTGACAGGAATCATGCCCTTTTTGATGCGCGGGCGAAACGAATCAGTCGCCTACATCCCCATTGACGTCGATGCTGAGCCACTGCTGGCATACATCGCCGAGCACAAGGGAACCGACAAAGAAATCACGATGTTCCAGGCCGTCTTGCTGGCCTTCACCAAGACCCTGCGCGAGCGTCCCACCCTGAACCGTTACATCATCGGTCGGCGGTTATACCAGCGTCGTAACGTCGTCTTCTCATTTATTGCCCGCCGCCAGATGGCCGACGACGCCACCGAGACAAATGTGCTTGTCAACATAAAGCCGGACGATGATCGCACCACCATCATCGCGAAGCTGAAGGGTGAAATCACCGTTGCCAAGTCGGACGAGCAGAAGCAGGACGACAAGGTGATCTCGGCGTTCATGAAGCTGCCGCGTTGGACGCTGCGGCTGGCCGTGACCGCGCTGGACGCCTGGGACTTTTTCGTCGACACGCCGGGGTTCCTTCGAGGCGTCGACCCACTTCGATGCAGCATATACGTGGCCAACCTGGGCAGCGTCGGCCTAAATAGTGCGCCGTACCATCACCTTTACGAGTGGGGCACCTGTTCGATTTTCGTGGCCATTGGCAAGCTCGGGCCACAGGTCGTCGTCGGGGAGGACGGGCAACCAGCCGTCCGCCAGATCCTGCCGTTGCGCGTAACCTTCGATGAGCGGATCGCCGACGGTTATTATGACGCTCGTGCGCTGGAACTGGTGGAGGATGTCCTGGCTAACCCGTCCCTGCTGGACGGCATGTGATTCCGGTTTTGTTCTAGAGCTTCGGCGCGATGTCGTTGAAGATGGCGGCCAAGATACCGGCCGTGTTTGTCTCGTCGTGAGACACGACAGTGATGGTGGCCTGACGGTCGGGCATCACGATGCAGTGCTGGCCGTACTTGCCGTCGGCTCGGTAGCTTCCAGGCCAGCGGTTCAGCCACACCTGGTAGCCGTAGCCGACGTTCCACTCGTCCCCATCGAAATGGCGGGCGGGCGGGACGACATCGGTGTGCATGGCTTCCACGTAGGACGCAGGAACCAACTGGTGGTCGCCCCAGGCGCCGTTCTGCAGCAGCAGGCGACCAAGCTTGGCGAACTCGGTCAGCGTCAGTTGCAGGCCGTAGCAGCCGAAACTGTGGCCTTGGGGGCAGGCGTTCCACCACGGGTTGATGATGTCAAGTGGCTGGAACAGCCGCGGAACCAGGTAGTCGAGCAGCACTGATCCGCTGGTCTTTTCCACCAAGCGGCTGAGCATGTAGGTGGAACCGTTGGCGTAGAAGAAATGGCTGCCCGCAGGCGCATCCTGTGGGGCGCGGAAGTAGAGTTCAGCCCAATCGGCGTGCCCGACCTCGTCCGGTGTAGCCTCAGGCAAGTCCTCGAAGTCCTTGCCGGAGCGCATCTGCAACAGGTCGACGACGCGAATCGCCTCGCTTCCCGGCGCTGCGGTGCCAGCATACTCGGGGAAGAAGTCGAGCACCGGATCGGTCAAGCTCAAGCGTCCTTCTGCGACGCACATGCCGATGGCCAAGGATGTGTACGTCTTTGAGGCAGACCAAAGCTCAGCCCGGTCATCGGCTTGACGATAGTTCGCCACCTCACCGACGCCTTGCTGGTAGACGTGGATACCGTGCACGCCGAGGTTGCGTTCAAGGCAGGTAATTCGGAAATCGGTCAGAAGCGATGAATCAAGCATGTATCCATCATTCCACCGTGGCCTTTTCTTAGGCATACGGCCCGAACATTTTCTCCATCGAAGCGCCGACGGACTTGACCGCCCGTCCCCGTGTCTTCCAACTCAGGGCGGCGTACCCGAGGTGGTTCATAATGCCGGGGCTCACACGCGGACGCCGACCCAGGGCCCGAAGCGCCGCAGCGACCACCGGTTTGACTCCCATTATCGGCACCCGCCAGTTGGGTTTCGGGTGATTGGCCAGCCAGCCTTCCGTGCGTGTGGCGCCCGCCATGACGCCCAGCACGTCGACCTTGTGTGGCCTGAACTCATACCACAGTGACTCGGCCAGGATTAGGTTGAATGCCTTGGTGGCGGCGTAATTGGCGGAGTACGGGGTGCCGTGTTGGGCAGTGCCCGACGACATCAGGATTATGCCGCCGCGTCTCTGTTTTGCCATCAGTGCGCCGTAGTGACGGGCCAGCAGTGTGCAGGCCAGTGCGTTGACGCGCACTTGGTTTTCGAGGTATTCGGGGGTGGCCTTCAGGAACGGCCCGACATCGGACATGGCAGCGTTGCTGACCAACAGCGTGATGTCCAAGTCCGCCGTCAACCGCCCCAAGCGGGTGATGGAGCCGTCGTCGGCCAGATCCAACGTGATGGGGCGGGTTTTGACGCCGTATTGGCGCTCTATGGCCGCGCTTTCGTCGAGCAGGGCGTCCTCGTGGGACGCCACCATGACAATGTTCAGCCCCGAAGCCGCCAACTGGCGGCAGAACTCAGCCCCCAGCCCCTTGGACGCACCGGTGACCAGCGTCCAGGGCCCGTACCTGCTTGCAAACGAAGTACTCATCTCGATCCCGAATCTGTTGTAATCATCATCTCAAAGATCGAAGGTTTCGTAAAACAGAGTGATCTCGATGATGACGATTGCCACCAGGAATACATTGCGGATGAACGAGTTTCCATGGCGGATGGCCATGCGCGAACCGATCGCGCCGCCTGCCAGGTTGCAGACGGCCATGCAGCCGCCAATGGCCCACAGCACGTGTCCCGACGTGCCCAGCACGATCAGTGCGGCGATGTTGGTGGCCAGGTTGGCCAGCTTGGCCATCGTGGTGGCCGTCAAAAACTCGTAGCCCAGCAGACCCACCAGACCGATGACGAAAAAGACGCCGGTGCCGGGGCCGATCAGCCCGTCCCACATGCCAACCACCGCGCCCAGCGCCACGGCAAGCAGCCAGTGTGCGGCGCCGTCATGCTTGAGGTGCGTCACCTGGCCAAGCTGTGGGTTACGCCAGGTGTAAAGCCCGACTATCGCGACGACGACAATCATGATGGGAAAGAACACGGCCCGCGAGAAGTACTGGATCAGGTAGGCGCCCAGGCTGGAGCCGCCGAACGCGGCGGCCACCATGACCAGTGTGGTCGGCCAAGAAATGCGCACCTTGCGAAGGTAGACCCCTGAGGCCATTGCCGTGCCGGCGACGGAGGACAGTTTGTTGGTGCCCGAGACGGTGGCGACGGGCGTCGTCGGCAAGCCGACCAACAAGGCCGGCAACTGGATGAGACCTCCACCCCCGACGACAGAGTCGATCCAGCCGGCCACCAGCGCCGCCAGGCAAAGCAAGACGACGGTCAGCATGGGCAGGCCATCGATCACGGCCCCAGTCTATCGGCGACGGCTCCCGAATGACCCTTTGGCATTCGCGAAGAATCGGTTGCGGCACTCGGTATTTCAGCAGAAGTTGTACGCAACGCTTAGGCCACCGGCTGAGCCATTGGCGGGGGAGGTGTGCGACCCGCCGGGCACATTAGTTTGGTCACGGGGAGGCACTCTCGGGGCTCACTCCATAACACGAGGATGGTGTATGCTAATTGCATACGTTTGGTTCAAGGAGGTTAGGATGACGCTGTTGCAGGTGCGGGATTTTCCGCAGGATCTTTATGAAGACATCGGCCGCATCGCCGAGTTTGAGCGGCGCTCGATTGCCCAGCAGACGGTGGTGTTGCTGCGTGACGCGGTGAAGCCGCCCTTGAGTGACAAGGAAAGACGCAAAAGGATAATGGCCGAGGCGCGCAAAAGGGCGGCATCGTTGCCCCCCGTCAGCATTCCGCCTGAGGTTCTGATCCGAGAGGATCGGGACAGATGAGCAAGGTAGTGCTGGACGCATCGGCAGCCGTCCGTCTGGTAGTTCCTGGGCCGCCCATGAGTCCGTCTGTTCAAGAAACGCTGGACGACGCCGATACTGTAGTTGTTCCATCGCTTTACTCGTCTGAAGTGGCGAATGCGCTGTGGAAGTACGTCCACTTGGGCGAGTTGACACTGGACGACGCCAAGGCCATGCTTAGCAACGCGTTGGGATTTGCTAACACGGAGCAGTTAATCGACGCGTCCCTTGCGACTGAGGCTCTTGGTGAGGCCTGCCGGTTAACGCATCCGGTGTACGACTTGATCTATGCCGTCCTAGCTAGGCGTTTGTCGGCACCGTTGATCACATGTGACGGGCGGTTGGCATCGGTTGCGGAAACTCTTGGAATCGAGGTCATCGGCTGCAAGAAGGACGAATCATGAAATTCATCTCGACTCGCGGGGGAGCGCCACAACTGTTTTCTGATGTTCTGCTGGAGGGGTTGGCGGCTGACGGCGGGCTTTATGTGCCTGAGGCCTATCCGCAGGTCAGCGCGGCTGACTTGGCTTGCTGGCGTCACATCCTGGCGGACGAGGGGTATGCCGGGCTGGCCTTTCAAGTGTTGAAACTATTCATCGACGACATTCCAGAGGACGACCTGTACGACTTGTGCCAAGCCGCCTACAGTTCGGCCAACTTCGGTTCGATGGATGTGGTGCACGTCAGCCAGGTGGAGGACGAGCTGTGGTTGGCCCACCTCAGTAACGGCCCGACGGCCGCCTTCAAGGACATGGCGATGCAGCTTCTCGGGCGCCTGTTCGAGCATGAGTTGGCGCGGCGCGGCACAACGCTCAATGTGCTGGGCGCAACCTCCGGCGACACCGGCAGCGCCGCCGAATACGCCCTGCTTGGCAGGGCTGGCGTCACAGTGGCGATGCTCACTCCGGCTGGGCGGATGAGCGACTTCCAGCAGGCCCAGATGTACTCCATCGACGACCCCGCCATCGCAAACATTGCGGTGGACGGAGTCTTCGACGATTGCCAAGATCTCGTCAAGGCCGTCAATCTGGACGCCGATTTCAAGGCGGAGCATCGCATCGGGGCCGTCAATTCGATCAATGTGGCGCGGTTGCTATCGCAGGTGGTTTACGCTTTTGCCGCATATCTTCAGGTGTCGGGCGATGAGACCACGCCGATCGCCTTCGCCGTGCCCACGGGTAACTTTGGCGACATCATGTCTGCCTATGTGGCCAAGCGAATGGGCCTGCCGGTGGGCGACCTGATTCTGGCGACCAACGAGAACACCGTCCTGGCGGAGTTTTTCGCCACGGGTATCTACCGTCCTCGTAGCGCCGCCGCCACATATGCCACATCCAGCCCGTCCATGGACATTTCCAAGGCGTCCAACTTGGAGCGGTTCATCTTCGATCTGGTGGGGCGAGAGCCCCAGCGCGCGGCCGACCTGTTTGGCCGTCAACTGGTGGAGAGCGGCCAGTTCGACCTCAGTGGCGACCCCGCGTTCAAAACCCAGCGCGACACCTTCGGAATCATCGCGGGCACCAGTACCCACGCCGATCGTCTGGCGACGATCAAGGCGCTCTGGGAAGCCCACGGCGTGCTGATCGATCCGCACACCGCCGACGGTGTTCATGTGGCTCAGGCACTGCGGGCGGCGGGGGCGACCAGCGGACCCGTCATCGCCTACGAGACGGCCTTGCCAGTGAAGTTTTCCGCGACCATCGAAGAGGCAATCGGGCAGGCTCCGCCGACCCCGCCGCGCTTTGCGGGCATCGAGGGGGCGCCGCGTCACGTCGTCCCCATGCCCAACGATGCCGACGCGTTAAAAGCCTGGCTGGTCGACTGGCTGCCAGTCGCGGCGGCGTCAGAGTAGATTTTCTAGCATGGATGAAGACGAGCGCACAGGCCAAGCGCGCGGCAGGCTGACCATATTCTTTGGTTACGCGGCAGGCGTGGGCAAGACCTACGCCATGCTGCAAGAGGCCCACGAGCAGTTGGACCACGGCGTGGACGTCGTCGTGGGGTACGTCGAGCCGCACGCCCGGCCCGAGACGCTGAAGTTGCTCGATGGTCTTCCGGTGATCCCGGTCAAGACGATCGAGTATCACGGCATCGAACTTGCCGAATTCGATTTGGACGCCGCGCTGGAACGTCACCCGCAGGTGCTGATCGTGGACGAGCTGGCGCACACCAATGCTGACGGATGGCGCAACAAGAAGCGCTACCAGGATGTAGAGGAACTGCTGCAGGCCGGCATCGACGTGTACACCACCGTCAATGTTCAGCACATCGAAAGCCTCAACGACGTCATCTCTGGCGCCACCAAACAAAAGGTGCGAGAGACCGTCCCCGACTACATTTTCGACCGGGCCGACGCCATGAAGGTGGTCGACGTCGAGCCAGACGAACTGCTGTCGCGTCTGGCCGAAGGCAAGATCTACCAGCCCGAGCGGGCCCAGGTGGCCACCGAGAATTTCTTCACCAGGGAGAACCTGCGAATACTGCGGGAGTCGGCGCTGCGCGAGGCCGCCAGCCGCCTGACTCACGTCAATGAGGCCCGACGCGTGCCAGAGCAAACCAATGCCAAACTTATGGTCTACATCGACGCGTCAGCCTCGGCAGCCAAGTGCATTCGTTGGACGTCCCGTGTGGCTGAGGCGATGCTGGTGCCCTGGGTGGCGGTCTACGTCGAAGAAAAGGACCAAGACCTGCTGAGCGCCGAGGACCGCAAATACAAGACGGACAACATAGCGCTGGCCGAGCGCTTGGGTGCCGAGGTGGTCACGCTGAGTGGTGTCGACGTGCCGGAGGTTCTGGCCGAGTACGCCCGGGCCAGCGGCATCACGTCGGTGGTTGTGTCGAAGAGCCACCAGCGCCCGTTCCGTTCCGACTTTGCCGATCACTTGTTGTCGCTGCTTCCCAGCATGGAGATTCACTTCATTCCGGATGACGGACGCCCAATTCGTCCTTACCGGTTTGTTCCCGATGAGCCGTTCGCCTTCTCCTGGGCCTGTGTTGCCAAGATGCTGATAGCGCTGGCCGTTGCCACCGGCGTGTCGTACGGGTTGAGCGTGGCCGGCCTTGGAGACCAGAACATCATCATGGTCTACATTCTGTCGGTGATCATCATTTCGAGAATCACGACTGGATACATTTACGGCATCATCGCCTCGCTGATCGGCGTGGTGGCGTTCAACTTCATTTTTGTCGACCCGGTGTACACATTCGGCGTCATCGCGCCGGGTTACCCCATCACCTTGGGGATCATGCTTGGCATGGCACTGCTGACGAGCACCCTGACGGCTCGCGTCAAGCGTCAAGCCAGGCTGGCGGCCAAGCGCGAGCAACGTACCCAGATTCTTTACGAAATCGGCAAAGCCCTGCTGGCGACGGAGGGACGCGACAACATCGTCAAAGTCACCAACAACTACCTGGTGCGGTTGTTCGGTCGGTCGGTCGTGTTCTATGACGACATGGCGGAACCGCCGCACATGCAGGAAGCGACCGGTGAGCACCCCGACTTCCTGCTGACCGACTCCGAAAAGGCTGTTGCGAACTGGTGTTTCGTCAATCAAAAGATGGCAGGGTCGGGAACACCTACGCTGGCCGGTGCCGGCGCCATGTATTTCCCGGTGGTCTCCCGCGGCGTGTCGCGGGGCGTCATCGGCATCTCGTGCGAGCGCACCCGTCCCAGCACGTTCAGCCGGTTCTTCATCGAGACGATCATCACCCAGGTGGCGATGGCCCTTGAGCGTCAGCTCCTAGTGGACGGGCAGCAGCATCCGGTCTCGGCGGCGGCGTCCTAGCTTCAGCGACCGTAGCGGCGTTCGCGCTGCGCGTAGTCACGCAAGGCGCGGTAGAAATCGACGCGCCGGAAATCGGGCCAAAGGGCCTCGCAGAAGTAGAACTCCGAGTGTGCCGACTGCCACATCAGGAAGCCCGACAGGCGCTGTTCACCACTGGTTCTGATGATGAGATCCGGGTCGGGTTGACCGGAGGTGTAAAGATGAGCCTCGATCTGGTCGACCTCAAGGGTGTCGGCCACGTCCGCCAGAGTCAATCCGCGTTCAGCGTCCTCAGCCAGCAGGGAGCGCACAGCGTCCCGCAACTCCTGGCGCCCGCCGTAGGCGACGGCGACGTTGACATGCATGGGGGATACCTGGTTTGAGCCGGCCTCGGCGCGTCGAAGACGCTCGGCCGTCTTGTCGGGCAGGAACTCCAGCGCTCCAACCAGCCGCACCGGGTAACGGGCAGCGAGGTCTTCGACCAGGTTGGCGATAACCTCGCACAGCGGACCCAGTTCGTCGTCCTTGCTGCGCCCGAGGTTGTCGGTGCTGAGTACCCATAGCGTCACCAGCGGGATGTGGAGTTCCGAGCACCAGTCGCAGAACTCGCGCAGTTTGGCAGCCCCGGCCCGGTAGCCGGCGACCAGCGGTTCATCCGGTGCGTTGGCCCGGGCCCAGCGCCGGTTGCCGTCGGCAAGGACGGCGACGTGGTGCGGCAGGGTCTCCAGTGCCAGCCGTCCGCGTAGGCGACGCTCGTAAGCCGAGTAGAGCACCTTGGACGGACCGGTCATGAAATCAAGTTTACGGCTCAAACCAACTTTCATCGGGCCTCGCCGCGTTAGGCTTATGCAATGAACAGGTTGGCGCTCGACATCATCCTGATTTTTGTGTTCCTCATAATCGGCGGGGTTTTTGCCGCCGCCGAGATGGCGTTGGTGTCGTTGCGGGAACCACAGATCAAGGCGTTATCGCGCCGCGGCAAGCGCGGGCGGGCCATCGCCGACTTGGCGCACAACCCCAATCGGTTCCTGTCCGCCGTCCAGATCGGCGTGACGCTGGCAGGGTTCCTTTCGGCGTCCTTCGGCGCCGCAACGCTGACCCGCGACTACATGAGCCCCTGGTTGGCCAGTTGGGGCCTCAGCGTGACCGCTGCTGACGTCATCTCGTTGGTGTTCATCACTTTGCTGATCTCGTTCTTCTCGATCGTTCTTTCCGAGCTGACGGCCAAGCGACTGGCCATGCAGCACCCCGAGTCGTTCGCGCTGGTGCTGTCGCCGCTTGTCAATGGCATTGTCAAGCTGTTCCGTCCCGTCATCTGGTTGATGGGGGTGTGTACAAACGCGCTGGTGCGCCTGCTCGGCGGCGACCCGAACGCGGGCAAGGAACAGGTCAGCGACGACGAGTTGCGTTCGATGGTGACAAGCTCGGAAACCCTGGGGGATGAGGAGCGACACATCGTCTCGGACGTTTTCGATGCCGGCAGCCGCAGCCTGCGTGAGGTGATGGTGCCACGCACCGAGGCGCACTTCCTGGAGGCCGGGATGCCCGCCGCGAAGGCGTTACGCGAGATCAAGGACGCCCCGTATTCGCGCTATCCGGTGATCGACGGATCACCCGACCAGGTGATCGGTTTTTTGCATGTGCGCGACCTGGCCGACCTTGAGACCGATCTGCGTAGCGCGCCGATCAGCCAGCTTGCCCGTCCCGTCGTCACCCTGCCGGAAACGGTGCGGGTGCTGCGTGCTCTTTCGGACATGCGACGGGCCCACGCCCACCTGGCCATCGTCGTCGACGAGTACGGTGGCACGGCAGGAATCGTCACGCTGGAAGACCTGGTGGAGGAGCTGATCGGTGACATCACCGACGAATACGACCTACCGGCCGACCCGATTTGGCGTCCCGGCAGCGGGCAGTTGGACGGCTTGACCACCATCGAGGAGTTCGCCGAGCGCACTGGTTACGTGCTGCCGGAGGGGCCCTATGACACGCTGGCCGGCTATTTCATGGCCCAGTTGGGCACCATCGCCAAAGTGGGGGACACCATCACAGCACGCCTGGGCGCCGCCGATGACGGCGAGGACGGCATAACCTTGGTGTTGCGCGTCGAGGCCCTGGACGGACGCCGCATCGAGCGCATAAGCATCCACACCATCGATCGCACCGAGCCGGAGACTAAATGAAGGTGGCGACCTATTCAGGGTCAGCATCACCAGGCGGTGGCTAGACGGTCCAGTCACCATTGTTCCAGGGTGGACGTCATCTGCGCCAAATATCGTCATACGCGCAAAGTACCGTCATCTGTAACATTGAGCCGTGATAACTGCGGCGGTGGACGGCTCGTCCCTTTCTAACCCTGGCCCGGCTGGCTGGGCCTGGTACGTCGACGACGGCTGCTGGGCGGCTGGCGGCTGGCCTTCGGCGACCAACAACCGCGGTGAGTTGATGGCGCTGCTGGCGCTGCTGCGCGCAACCGCGACTGCGGGGCTCGCCTCGGAACCCCTGCTGGTGCTGGCCGACAGTCAGTACGTCATCAACTCCGTCACCAAGTGGATGCCTGGATGGAAGCGGCGCGGCTGGCGAAAGGGGGACGGCAAGCCCGTCCTCAACGCCGACCTGATGCAAGCGCTCGATGAGGCGATGAATGGCCGTCCGGTGGCGTTCCAGTGGGTCAAGGGGCATGCCGGGCATCCGCTGAACGAATCTGCCGACGAGCTTGCCCGCGCCGCCGCAACGGCCTACCAGGCCGGCACCACGCCGCCTTCGGGCCCGGGTTTCAGCGGCGCCACGGGTGCCGAAACCGCAGTTGCGGCCAAGGCCGCCACGCCACCTGGAGCGGTCCAAGGCCACCTGTTTTGAGCAGATACTGCGTACTGCGACTGCGCGCAGCATAACGAGGAAGAGTAACGCAGCATGACGGGGAGGCGCCGTGCTGCATTTTTGGCGATACCCCCTAGGGCATTTGGGCTCGTCAGAATTGCTTACGCCGCAAGCATAACGGTAAGTGGTTGCCAGGGTGTTTCCCGAGTTGGCCAAGTGTGGTACGTTAGCGGCATCCGCCAAGGTGGCGGCTGCTTAACAGTGAGGTTTCCACATGACGCGTATTGTCGTCTTAGGAGCAGGAATTGCCGGGCACACGGCGGCGCTCCACCTAAAGAGGAGGCTGGGCAGTGCCCACGATGTTATCGTCGTGTCGCCCAACTCGAAATGGAATTGGATCCCATCGAATATCTGGGTCGGTGTCGGCAAAATGACCGTCGACCAGGTGACGTTCCCGCTGGCTCCGATCTACCAGTCCAAAGGCATCGAGTTCCACCAGGCGCTGGCCACCGAAATTCACCCCGAAGGTGATGCCGACGACCAGACGCCCTACGTCGTGGTGACGTCGACCCTGCCGGGCAAAGAGGGCGAAGCGGAAAAGATCACATACGACTACTTGATCAACTGCACTGGCCCCAAGCTCAACTTCGGCGCCACGCCAGGCCTTGGCCCCGACAATGGGTTCACGATGTCTGTGTGCACCGCGCCGCACGCTCTTGAGGCGTCGAAGCACCTGAAGGAGGCCATTGACCGCGCCAAGAAGGGTGAGCACCTGCGCTTCGTCATCGGCACCGGTCACGGCACCTGCACCTGCCAGGGCGCAGCGTTCGAATACACCTTTAACGTCGAGCACGAGTTGCGGGAAGCTGGCGTGCGCGACAAGGCCGAGGTCATCTACTTCACCAACGAGGCCGCCTTGGGCGACTTCGGTGTCGGCGGCATGACCTTCGACAACGAGGGCTACCAGACGTCGTCCGATCTGTGGACGGAGTCCCTCTTCCGTGAGCGCGGTGTGCAGGCCATCATCGGCGCGCATGCCACGAACATCGAGGACGGCAAGATCAGCTACGAGCAACTGGACGGCTCGACACACGAGCTGCCCTTCGACTTCGCCATGCTGATCCCACCGTTCCGGGGCCAAGATCTCAAGGCCTTCGACAAGGACGGCGAGGACATTTCCGACAAGCTGTTCAACCCGGCCGGTTTCCTCAAGGTGGACGCCAACTACTCGGCTGGCGCCTACGAGAACTGGAAGGCCGACGACTGGCCCAAGACCTACCAGAGCCCGGTGTACGGCAACATCTACGCCGCAGGCATCGCCTTCGCGCCGCCGCACCAGATCTCGAAGCCACGCACCAGCCCCAATGGCACCGTCATTACGCCGGCCCCGCCGCGCACTGGCATGCCGTCGGGCATGATCGCCAAGGCCGTTGCCTACACGATCGCGGACCGCGTGCGCGGCAACGGCCGCAAGCCGCACGAGGCGCCGATGACCAACCTGGGCGCGGCATGCGTGGCCTCGGCCGGCAATGGCCTGTTCAGCGGCTCGGCTGCCGCCATGACGATGAACCCCGTCGTCCCCAACTGGGAGCAATACCCGGCCACGGGACGCGACATCCGCACGACCACCGGTGAGATCGGCCTGGCCGGCCACTGGGTCAAGTTCATGCTCCACGTGTTGTTCATCTACAAGGCAAAGGCCCGCCCGCTGTGGTGGCTGATCCCCGAGTAAGAGAAAAGGATTAACGAATATGTCAACCCAACCTTATGATCCGGTCGCTGCAGCCGAGATTGCATCGGCACCGCTACCGACGCAGGCCACTTTGCGTCAGCGTCGCAATGTGTTCATCCAGATTTGGCGTTTCATCGCCTTCAACCTGATGATCGTTCGCGTCATCGGTTCGCAGACGGCCTCCAAGAGGGACTAGTCGCGGGACCGGTGCCCGGCACCACCCACAGGGCCGTCGGCCACGCGGGTGCTGGCCACCTGGGGCAACTCAGGTAGGCGAGCAGCCGCGTTGTCGGCGGCCTTTTCGGTGTCGCAAAGAAACGCGCAGGTCGGGCCTGAACCGGAAAGCACCGACCCGACGACGCCCGGCAGGGCGGCGCCAAACGCCAGCGTTTCACCAATTTCGGGGCGAAGAGTGACGGCCGCCGGCGTCAGATCGTTGATCAGTTGAGCACCAAGCAGTGATGCATCACCGCTTGTCAGCACCTCAATGAGGTCATCCAGCTCGGCGGCGTCGTGGTCGCCGTGCGACATTTCGTCGTACTTGGCGAACACTTCTGGTGTGCTCAGCCCATGGCGGGCCAGTGCAAACACCCAGTGGTAGGTACCCCGGACAGGCTGTGGTGTAAGCACGTCGCCGCGTCCAACACCCAAAGCGACGCCGCCAAGCAGGGCAAATGGGACATCTGCGCCCAGATCGGCAGCCAGATTCATCAGGTCAGGCTCACTGACGCCGAGATCCCACAGATCGTTGCAGGCCCTTAGTGCCGCTGCCGCATCCGCCGATCCGCCTGCCATGCCACCGGCCACCGGTATGGCCTTGTCGACGACCAGGCGGGCACCCATTCCCGGGTCGCCAAAGCGGTCTCGCAGCAGGGTGGCAGCGCGCCCCGTCAGGTCGCTGCCGTCGGTGGGGATCAGGTTGGCGCCCTCGCCGCTGACGTCAACTTCGACGCGTCCGGCCAGCGGTGTGCAGGTCAGAGTGTCGGCCAACGCGACGGCCATGAACACCGTTATCAGGTTGTGGTAGCCGTCTGGACGCCGAGAAGAGCAGCGCAGCCCGAGGTTGACTTTGGCCGGGGCCCGGTAGACCACTTCCGTCATGCCAGACTCACGCCACTAAATCCAGCCGGGAAGCCACATGTGCAACTGCCAGAACCAAGTCGGCATGACGGTGTCATTTTGGATTGGCAACTGGAAGGCGAAGTTCAAGGTGATCAATACGACAGCAGCGCCGACGATGAAGGCGTTGCGGCGTCGGTTGGGCGCGCCGGGTGGCCCCAGAATCTTGCCCATACACATTGCCAGCGTGGTTGCTGTGAACGGAATGATCATGATGGCGTAGAAGAGGAAAACCGGGCGGTCGGCGCTGACCCACCACCCGATCCATGTGGCAAGCCAGGCGATGGTGGGCACGGCGAACCGCCAATCACGTCCGAATAACCAAAAAATCAGTGAAGCCACAATTGCGATGGCGGCAAACCACCAAAGGAAAGGCGTGCCTAACCCGGTGATGATCGTCATACAGGTGCCCTTGGTGTCGGCCGGGCAGCCTGGCGTTCCGGGGGCCTGCAGCCAAGATTCGGCGCCGCCATCTGAGCCCGTCCAGGTTTGCGTGCATGGCTTCGCCGAGTCGGCGGGGCAGCCGGGGGTGCCGGGCGGGATCGGGCCGGTGTATTCGATGCCGATGGTGCGGGCGAGAACAAGCCAGCCGGCCGGGTGGGCGTCGTATGGGTGGGTTTGCTCGGCTATCCAACTGCCGGTGTGGTAGTCCCAGATCTCAACGTTGTAGTGCCACAGCGAGGCCAATGGCTTGCCAACCATCCGCACCGAAAGCGCACTGGGGTTGTCGGCGCCCCACTGGCGGTCATAGCCGCCGGAGGTTGCCAGCCAGCCGGCCCAGGTGGCCGTGTAGGTGATCGCGGCCACCAGTACCATCAAGATGAAGGCCATGATGCCGTCCCGCCAGACAGAATTCGCGGCCTTTTCACGTGCACCTGCGGTGCTGCGGGCCCGGAAATCGAACACGACCGATGCGATGCCGACCACCGCCAGCACATACATGGAGTTCCATTTGCAACCGATGGCCAAGCCAAACAGGATGCCTGACGCCAAACGCCAGGGCCGCCACCAAAGCAGCGGGCCGAACTTGCCGTCCAGGTTGGCTAAGTTGTTGGCTTCGAGGTACCTCGCTAATCGGTTTCGGAACCAGTCTCGGTCGGCCATTGCGGCGGCGACCGCCATGACGGTGAACGTCGCCTGGAAAATGTCCAACAGCGCGATGCGGCTCATGACGTAGCTGAGACCGTCGACGCAAAGGAAGAAGCCGGCCATGGCGCCCACCAGCGTGGAGCGCGATAGGCGGCGGGCCAGGCGCACCGTCGCGGCCACCAGAAGGCAACCGAAAATCAGGCTGCCAAATCGCCAACCGAACGAGTTCATGCCGAAAAGCCGCTCACCGGCCGCGATCAGGTACTTCGCCATCTGGGGGTGCACAACCATGTCCGGTGTGGGCAGCCACCCGTTGGTTTGCCCCTGGGCGATCATGTCGTTGGCGTTGGATGGCCACTGCTTGGCGTAGCCAAAATGCAGCACCGACCAGGCTTCCTTGGCGTAATAGGTCTCGTCGAAAATGATCTTGGGTGGGTTGGCCAGACCGGGAAAGCGAATGCCGAAGGCCAGCAGTGTCAGGCCGATTGTCACCAGCCAGCTAAAGCGGTTGTCGCGGTGCAGCGGGTAGTCGTCGCGCAGCCGGTCGACGGTGTGCCAGGTTGGTGCCCATTCGTGGTCACCCTTGCTGGCCTGGCGGATTCTGGGAAGCCGGTCGAGCAGACTTGACGTTGACGCCATGGTTTCCTCTCGATCTGCCGGGGCATTGTCCTGACTCAGTTTACGCCGCGAGCCCCGATGATCCGGGATAATGGATGGGTGGCCACAAAACACACTCCCGAGCCGGGCCGTCTGGTGCTGGCAGGTTCGCCTATAGGCGACCTGGCCGACGCCTCGCCCCACCTGGCCGAAATGCTGTCCAGCGCCGACATTGTGGCCGCCGAAGACACCCGGCGCTTGAGGCGTCTATGTGACAGGTTGGGCGTCACTCCGGCGGGCCGCGTCGTCAGCTATTTCGACGGCAACGAAGCCGAGCGGACGCCGGGGCTGGTCGAGGCCATGAGTGGTGGTGCGACGGTCGTCGTGGTGACCGACGCCGGCATGCCGTCCGTCTCAGACCCGGGATACCGGTTGGTGCGGGCCAGCCTGGACGCCGGCTTGGAGGTTGTCGCCGTGCCGGGGCCGTCCGCGGCACTGACCGCTTTGGCAGTGTCAGGCTTGCCGGTGCGCCGGTTCTGTTTCGAGGGTTTTCCGCCGCGCAAGTCCGGCGAGCGGGCGTCCTATCTGGCAACGCTGGCCCGCGAACCACGCACCATGGTGTTCTTCGAGGCGCCGCACCGGTTGGGTGAGTTTCTGGCAGCTTGCGTGGCGGCTTTCGGCGGGGGACGGCAAGGGGCCGTCTGCCGCGAATTGACCAAACCGCATCAGGAGGTCGTTCGCGGTTCGCTGACCGAGCTGGCGCAGTGGGCGCAAGGGCCGGTGCTTGGGGAGGTCAGCGTCGTCATCGGCGGCTGGCAAGGGTTGGACGAGGATGCTGCACAGGACGCGTTGGCGGCCGGTTTGGCGGCCGTCCGTCAGGCTGTTGCCGATGGCGCCACGACGCGGGCGGCGGTGGCGATGGTGGCGGCGGCTCAGGGGTTGCGCCGAAAGACCCTCTATGACGCCGTCGTGGCGAGCCCCAGGGACGCTGCTGCGGTTGAGCCGACGGCCGATGTTGCGTCTGTGCTGGCAAGCCACGGCTTTGCCGACCTGCCGCCGCATCTGCCCCGTCCGGTGATCGACTCGCACACCCACATGGATTCGGTGTTCGAGAAGACCGGGCTTAGGCCCGAGGACAACCTCATTGCCGCGTCCTCGGTCGGCGTCACCAAGGTCGTGCAGATCGGCTGTGACGTCACCAGTTCGCAGTGGGCTGTCGAGTTTGCCGCCGCCAATCCGGCGGTGATCGCCGCCGTGGCGGTACACCCGAACGACGCGGCTCGATTGACGGCAAAAGAGTTGGACGCTGCGCTCGGCGAGATTGACGCCTTGGCCGGGTCGGGCAGCCACGTCCGCGCGGTCGGTGAAACCGGCCTTGACTATTACCGCACCCGCGATTCCGCCGGGCAAGCACAGCAGCGGGCGTCCTTCGCCGACCATATCGCCATAGCGGCGGCGAGGGGCTTGACGCTGGCGATCCACGACCGCGAGGCCCACAGCGACATTTTGCGTGTCCTGGATGACGCGCCGCTGCGTCCTGAGCGTGTGATCATGCATTGCTTCAGCGGCTGCATGGCATTCGCCCGCGACTGCGTCGAGCGCGGCTATTGGCTGAGCTTCCCGGGGACGGTGACGTTCAAGGGTTCGGAAGATCTGCGCGACGCCCTGACCGTCACCCCGCTGGACCGTCTGCTGGTCGAAACCGACGCGCCCTATCTGACGCCTGTGCCGGCGCGGGGGCGGCCAAACGCCAGCTACCTGGTGGCACACACGGTGGCTTTCATCGCCGAGTACCGGGGCGACGATCTGGCAGTGCTTTGTGACGCGCTGAGGGCCAACGCCGAGGCCGCCTACGGCGGCGCGTGGGGCACGGCATGAGTGGGCTGCTGAATCCGTCCGCAGTGCGGGAACTGGCGTCTTCAGTTGGGTTGACGCCGACCAAACGCTGGGGCCAAAACTTCGTTGTGGACGCCAATACGGTGCGCCGATTGGTGACGTTGGCGGGTGTCGAATCCGGCGATCAGGTGTTGGAGGTGGGGCCGGGGCTGGGTTCGCTGACACTGGGCTTGTTGGAGGCCGGTGCCAGTGTAGTGGCGGTCGAGATTGACGCCAAGTTGGCCCAATTACTGCCGCAAACCGTTGCCCAACGCCTACCCGAGGCGGTCGGCCGGTTGGATGTAATAGAGGGTGATGCGCTGCGGCTCTCTCCCGTCATCCTGCGCGGAGCGAGCGAAGCGAGTGAAGTCGCAGGATCTGCGACTGCGACAGCAAGACAGTCCGATCAGGCAGATCATGCGACTGCGCGCAGGATGACGGTCGCCCCGCCTGCCAAACTTGTCGCAAACCTGCCTTACAACGTGGCCGTGCCTGTCGTGCTCACGCTGCTTGAGCGGTTTGATGATCTGACGGACGGCCTTGTGATGGTTCAGTTGGAGGTGGCCCGGCGTCTGACCGCCGAACCCGGTTCGAAGGTCTACGGGGTGCCTAGTGCCAAGCTGGCCTGGTTCGCCGAGGCGGAGTTTGCCGGCACCGTGCCGGCCAGCGTCTTCTGGCCCGTCCCCAACGTCGAATCGGGCTTGGTACGATTCACCCGCCATAACCCGCCATCGGCGACACCCCGCGACAAGGTGTTCGCCGTCATTGACGCCGCGTTCGCCCAGCGCCGCAAAATGTTGCGCAGCGCGCTGGCGCCGCTGGCATCCTCCCAAGCTGTGGCGTCGGCCCTGGACGAGGCCGGTGTGGAGCAGACAGCCAGGGGTGAAACCTGCACGGTGGCCCAATTCGCCGCGATTGCCCAGGCTCTTTTCAGCGAACAGTGAGCGTGGGGTGGTGCTGCAAGTTGGCCAGCCCATTCCAGGCAAGGTTAACCAATTGGGCGGCGAGGACATCCTTTGGAGGCTGACGGGTTTCCAGCCAGGCTTGGCCAGCCATAGACACCAAGCCGACGATCGCTTGCGCCATGGGCCGGGCGAGGTCCGGGTCGAAGCCGTGATGCGCCAGTTGTGAGCGCATGATCTCTTCGGCGTGAATCGTCACATCGCTCAAGATCGACGCATAAGTGTTGGAGCCGGAGTCCCGTGACAGAATGCGGAAACCCTCGGGGCAATCGTCGATGTAATCCAGCAGCGCCAGCGTGCCGCGCTCCACGATTTCGCGGTAGCGAGCATTGGGCGTGTCGAGGGCTTCGCAGACCGCGCTGTCCAGCCGTCGCGCCTCGCGGTCCACGATGACGGCGTAAAGCCCGTCCTTGCTGCCGAAATGTTCGTAGACGATCGGTTTTGACACCGCGGCGGCCGCGGCGATCTCTTCCACAGACGTGGCATCGACGCCGTTCTCGGCGAACAGCGCTCGGGCGACTTCGATGAGCTGCTCGCGGCGTTCCACGCCACTCATGCGCACCCGCGGAGTTACTTCGCCGGCTGCTTGTTCCTTGGCTTGCGACATCAGACCACCTCCTGACTCCACGGTGGTGGCACGTGCTGCCACCCGTTCATCACGGCTGCCAGCCGCATGGGGCGCGGCGAGCTGAACACGTCTTCTAGGCCTATCGGGTGCCCGTCCGGCCCGCAAAGCGGCACCCGCCAGTTGGGGTACTCGTCGATGGTGCCGGGTTGGTTCTGTGTGCGACGGTCGCCGACCGCGTCCACCAGGTAGACGCACAGTATCGTTGCGGGGGACGCCACCAGCGCCCGGTAAAGCCCCAAAACGGTGGCCTCGACGTCGTCTAGAGTGGCGCCGTCCATCGGGTTGACTATGTAGCCTTCATTGGCCAGATAGTCCAACCACCACCGCTGCTCGTCATGGGCCCTTTCCAGTTCGACGTTCAGCGGTTCGGTCAGCAAGCCAAGATCGTTGCGCAGGTGTACATGGTCAAGCGCCAGGAACCCGGCGGTCGGCGGCAGATCGTGGGTCGTCACCGAGGCAATGCAAGCGCCGCGCCAGCGGTCTGGCGGAAGCGGCTGACCGCCTTCGTATTCGAACCAAAGCACCGAAGTGCCCAGGATGCCCCGCCGCGCCAGATAGTCGCGCACCCACGGTTCGACGGTGCCAAGATCCTCACCGATGACGACGGCGCCCGCCCGGTGGGCTTCGAGCGCCAGAATGCCGACCATCGCTTCGTGGTTGTAACGCATGTAGCAGCCCTCGTTGGGCGGACGGCCGCGCGGCACCCACCACAACCGGAACAAGCCCATGACGTGGTCGATACGCAGCCCGCCGGCGTGGTGCAGCGCGTGACGCACAACCTGCCGGAAGGGCGCATAGTCAAGGTCGGCCAGGCGGTCGGGCCGCCAGGGCGGCTGGCCCCAAAGCTGGCCCAACTGGTTGTATGCATCGGGTGGTGCCCCCACCTCAATGTCGCCCGCATAGACATCCGACATCATCCAGGTGTCGGCGCCGTCCGGGTTCGTGCCGACGGCCAGATCTGTCAGCACACCGAGCCGCATGCCGGCCTCCCGGGCCGCATGCTGTGCCTCGTTGAGCTGCTCTTGGGCGATCCACTGCTGCCATTCGATGAAAGCCAAGTCCTGGGGGTTGTCGGCGGCTAATGCGTCGCATTCGGGCGATGTGGGGCGTTGTTCCGATGCTGGCCAGGCATGCCAGTCGGTTCCGGATTGCTCGCACAGCAAAGTCCACAGTCCGAAGTCGTGCAGGGGGCGACCCTCGCTGTGACGCCAGGCATGCAGCGACATCTGACGTGCCGGCGACAGCCCGGCATCGAAGACGATGCGCAGCGCCTGACGCTTGATCGCCCAGGCGGTGTCGCGGTCAATGGTTTCGCGGGGCAGGCTGACGGCACGGGTCTGCAGCTTCCGAAGACGGTTGCGGTCTGGCCCAGCGACGCCGGCGTATTCCGGTATCGCGTCCGGACGGATGTAGATGGGGTTGATGTAGCGCCTGGTCGACGGCAGGTAGGGCGAGGGCTCCATCGGGGGCGTCGGTTCGGCGGCGTGCACCGGGTTGATCAGCACGTAATCGGCATGCTGCGTGGTGGCGGCCCATGTCGCCAATGCGGCCAGGTCTACAAAATCGCCGATGCCCCACGACCCGTTAGAGCGCACCGAATAGAGTTGGGCGGCATAGCCCCACAGCCGGTGGTCTGTTGGCATCTCCAGTGACGCCGGGGTGACGGCCAGCGACGCCTCGGCTTGCTGGGGTTCCGCGTCTCCGTACGTCAGAACCATCCTGTGGTAGCCCAGCGGCAGGTCGCCGGGAAGCTCAAATGTCGCCTCACCAAGCCACTGGCCGTCGATCAGTCGATCGTCGTTCCAGTTGTCGATTTGGGGGACGTCCGCCCAATCGCCGTCCTCGAGACGGATACCCAGGGCGGCCGGCCAGCCGGTTGGCACGTGGGCGTTGACCCAGGCCACTTGCCCTTGCTGCATGACGGTGCCGGACGGCAAGGGGCGCCGCCAGGAGCGGTCGCGCTGATCGGCCAGTGCGGCATCAATGGCGGCATCGGACGACGCGTCTATGCCCAGTGCGGCCAACACGGCCACCACCGTGTCGTCGCTCACGTGGATCGGGCTGCCTTTCCAGTCCCACGATTGGGTCTGAAGGCCAAAGCTTTGTGCCAGTTCGTCCAGCCGGGTATCCAATGCGCTCCGTTCAGCGGCCTGGCCGCACAACCTGTGTGCGGGCGAGCTTGTCGTGGATGCATTGACGCTTGGGGTCCCAGACGGCCCACAAGTAGTTGAATATCTGATAGGTCAGCCCGACATATGACAGCATGCTGGCAATGGCCAGGTTGGTGTATGCGGCAAAACCCAGCGCCGTGGGCAACGCGGTGTAAAACACTAGTCGCATGGCGATGGGGAAAGGCGGCAAACGTCGTGGGGCTGTTCCGTGGTCAACGGGAACCACCCGCAGGCCGCAAGCCATTTGCCCAAGTGTCGCGCCGGCGAACCCGAGCATAACTGCCACGTAAACACAGGCCACCCCCAGCTCAACCGCCCCCATGGTTAGAAGCGCGGTCTGCAGATGGTAGATAGGGTCGGTGAAACTCGGAAGTGCTGCGCCGCTCACGGTGGCATTCATCACGTCCTGGACGAAAGCTGTCATGCCTGAGTACAGGTTGGGAATCAGAGGCAAGTAGAAGATGGCGATGACGCCAAGCAACACGTAGTCGAGAACGGCGGCCAGTACCCGCCACCACCAGCCGGCGAGCGGCACTCCGTCTGCCGTCGTCGGGCCACTTGCGACAGCCGGCGCGGTCGCCGGGGTCGCGGGGCCCTTGTAGACCGGTATGCCGGTGGCGCCTTGGGCATACCTGGCGTAGGGGTCGGAAGACGCCGCGCTGGCCGGTGCAGCGGTGGGTGTGGTCGCAGTTCTGGTCTCGGCCGTCCAGGCGTCGCCAGCCCAATAGCGTTGGCGCTCAGCGTCAGCGGGGTCGGGGTACCAGCCCGGCTGCGGTTGTGTCATACCTCAATCATGCCATCTGGGGTCATGCTGCCGCCACGGCATCAACAAGCAACTGCAGCATCCAGCCGCACCAGTCGAAGACGGCCACGGTCGTGGCGCGCGGATCATGGCGTGGCAACTTGGCGAGGCGGCTCGCATCGTCCTCATTGACGATGCCCAGTCTGGCGGCGAGCACCAGCCGCAGGTTGGTCAGCGTGGTCAGCCAGGCGGTCACATGGTCGGGCGTCACAGTCACCCAGCCGCCATCGGCGTTTTGAATGTCGGCGATGACGGCCTGAGCGGCCTCGGCTTTGTTTGTCGCCTGGTCGGCTTGGGTGAAGTGGCGAAACTCGGTGCTGGCTTCTGCGTCGTCCCTGTAGGTATCGGGGAAAAGGCGCTGTATGGCCGGGTCGGGCAGCCATTCGTCGTCCTGGCTCCGCAAAGGCTGCACGAGCTCCGCCAGTTCGCCCGCGAGGGTGCCCAGCAGAGTTGACTCGCTTGGTGTCATCCTTGCGAGGAAGGCTGTGCCCCGTCGTCGAAAAGCTTCCATCACGCCTGCTCCAGGGTTGCCCAAAGGCCGTAGCCCTGCATGGCGGCGGCGTCCAGTTCCATGGTTTCCCGCCCGCCTTCGGAGACTATCGCTCGTCCCTGCAGGTGGACGGTCATCATCAGGTGCTCGGCTTTCTCCCGCGGGTACCCGAAGTAGGTCATGAAGACGTAGGTGACGTAGGTCATCAGGTTGACGGGGTCGTTCCAGACGACGGTGACCCAAGGTGTCAAGGGCGCAATGTCGATGTGCTCTTCGATCAGCGGGCTGGCCAGTGGCATCGCTACCCCTCGACCTGCAACTCGAAGGGGGCACCGTTCTTGAGTGTCAGCCCGACCGTGCAGCCCCGCGAGATGGCCCTGGTGATGGCGTCGGCCAGGCGTTTTCGGGCCTCCTCGTCGAAGCCCGCGGTGTTCAGCAGGACGCGCTCCTGAAAGCTCTCATACCGGTCTTCTTCAGCGTGGGGTGTGGCATCGACCACTACGGTGGCGGGAAAGTCCTCGCCCAGGTGGCGGGCCACCAGGTTGTCGAAGGTCATGCCGGCGCATCCCGCCAAAGCCAGTCTCAGCAGCTCGCCCGGTGTGAACGAGCCCGGCAGGTCGTCGTCCGAGTCGGCCATCAGGACGGTGGAGCCACGGTCATTATGCCCGAGGTAGGATCGTCGGCCGGTGCGCTCGACCCACCAGCGGGTGTCTTCCGGCGGGCTGATGCGATTGGCTGTGGGGTAGTAGGGCTTGTCGGTGTCGGTCATGGTGTCTCCTTGGACACCAGGCTACCGCTTCAGCGGCCATCGAATTAGGAAACAACTCTGTTGCGTAAATCTTTGGCATGCCGGTAAAGTCGAAGCGTGAAGAGTTTGGCCTGGAGCGAGCGGTTCGACCGGTGGTCGACGGGGCGCGTGTCGGGGCCAATCATCCTACTGGTGATCATGTGGGTGACGTTCCAGTTGACGACGCTGATCGCCCAACCTCTGCAGCTTTGGCTGGCGCATTTGTTTTCCGGGCCGGTCAGCGACGGCGCGACGACGCTGCTCAGGTGGATGCACCTTGCCAACACCTGGGTGCACGGGCTGGTGGTGAACGGGATCATCGCCGGGGTGGGCACACTACTGGCGTTTCTTCCGCTGATGATCATCATGTTCGTCCTGCTGTCCATCCTGGAGCACTCCGGCTACATGGCGCGGGCCGCCGTCACCGCCAGCGGCCTGATGCGTCGCATCGGGCTACCGGGCGAAGCCTTTTTGCCGCTGATCGTCGGCTTCGGCTGCAATGTGCCGGCCGTGATCGCGACACAAGACCTGGCCGACCCCCGGCAGCGGCGGCTGACAGCCTTGCTGGTGCCATTCACATCATGTTCGGCCCGCCTGACGGTGTATATGCTTGTCAGCTCAGCATTCTTCGGGCGTTGGGCGGGTACCGCGGTGTTCGCCATGTATGTTTTGTCGATCCTTTTGGTGGTCGGTGTCGGCTGGGCGTTGCGACGGGCCATGTGGCAGCGATGGCCCGGTCTGCCGATGATCCTCGACCTGCCCCCCGTCCACACCCCCGGGTGGCGAGCGGTGGTGAAGTCCGCCTGGGATCGGGTGGTGGACTTCCTGAAAACGGCTTCGGGCATCATTGTGGCCGTCGTCGTTGTGGTTTGGGTGTTGCAGGCCATACCGGTGGGTGCCGGAAGCTTTGGCGATGTGGCGCTGGACAACTCCTTGTTCGCCGCCGTGGCGCGGGTGTTCGCGCCGCTGTTCGCTTTTGCTGGTTTCGGCGCCTGGCATCTGGTGGCGCCGCTGGTGGCCGGCTTCGCGGCCAAGGAGGCTGTTGTCGCGTCTTTGGGCCAGACCTTTGGGGGCGGTGATCTGGCGGCGGCGCTTCACACTGCCTTCGGTGCGGCCTCCGGTGGGCACGCGCTGGCGGCGGCCGCCGCATTCCTGGTGTTCGTGCTCGTCTACACCCCGTGCGCCGCGACGGTATCGGCTCTGCGCCACCAGGTCGGGGGACGCTGGACGGCCTTCGGCGTGGCGCTTCAATTGATTCTGGCCTGGGTGTTGGCGGTAGTCGTCTTCCAGATCGGGCGCCTGCTATGACTCCCGACAAAGCCGTCCTAGATGCGGTCAACCGTGGTGCCATCACGTTGCCGCAAATCGCTGAGGCCACGGGCCTGTCGGCCCAAGAGGTGGCCACCTGCGTCAACGACCTCGTCCGCACCCGTCAACTGGCTGCAGCGTCGTCACTGGCGAACTGCGCGCTGGGGTGCAGCGGTTGCTCGCAGATGTGCGATCACCGGGGCAGCCCCACCGTCAACAGCGACCGGCTAGCGCCGTTGTGATCGCCTGAACGTCGGTTGCCAGCGGCAGTTCGGAGAGCGCCGCCACCGGTTCACCCGAACTCAGCGACCGGCGGGCGGCACCGATTTGGCGCGCCAGTTCCGCATACTCAGTTTGACTTAGAACGTCATCGGTTGTGTTGGCCAGGCCGCGTGCGAGGGCATGGGAGTGGTCGACTGCGTCACCCAGGCAGCGTGCGCGTCCTACGCCCAGTCGACGGGCGACGGCGGTGGTCGAGTCGAAGAACGCAAGCTCGTGATCGGCGGTGACGAGACGTTGGGCCGCGTCTGGGTCGGGCTTCCCGCGGGCGATCGCGGTGGTCAGGTCGCCGGCCGCGGCGAGCAATGTGGCGACTCGGACCTTGACCACGTCAGTGGTTTTGACCGGAAGGATGAACCAGGACGAGGCGACGCCGATGACGGTGCCGACCGCCACCCCGAGCAGTCGATGCAACAACAGGCCGCTGCCCGCCTCGCCGAAATAGCCATACATGAACGCGAGGGCCGCCGTGATACCCGCCGCCCAGTAGACGTAACCGAAGTCACGCACCGCGCTGACCAGGATCAGAATCGCGAAAATTACCACCAGCGCCCGATTATCGCCTGTGGAAAACAGCCCGGCGAGCAGCGTCGCGACCGCAGTGCCGGCCAGCGCCCCGACAGCCCGTTGGGCGCCCTTCCACACGACATCGCCGCGTCCCCGGTTCCCGCTGTGGACGATGAGAACCGTCAACACGGTCCAGACCAGATGGCTGGGGTCCAGCAACTCGGCGGCGGCGAAGGCGGCCGCTACGGCGACGCCAAGTTGGATCGACATGCGGGTACTCGGCGCCAGACTCCGAAGCCAGGCTGACCAGCCGGAGGATCCAGGTGCTTTCGGACGGCTCTTTGGAGGGCTGACGGGCGACGATGGCCCACTCATGGCGATGGCTCTGGCGGCCATTGCCCAAACTGCGGCGACACAGGCGGCGATTAGCATCCAGCCCAGGAACGCGACTGTCGCCTCAACGGGAAGCGGATGCACGAGAACGGCGATAAATCCGAGTGCGGCCAGGGTGCCCGCGGCTTGTCCAAGCGGACCGAGCCGCCGCAGTGCCACTGTCGTCGCGACGCCGACAGCGAACGCCACTGCTCCCGCTATCCGCCAGTAATCGTTGTTCGCCAACCACATGCTGGCGCCGACAGCGGCCGCCGCCCCGAGAAGGTAGGCGACGATAGCGATGGGTACTTGCCGCCAGGTGACGCGTGCCAATCCGCGAGGCAGTGCGACCCCGAGCATGACGGCGAACACGATCGCGTCCAGTGGCGGGTTCCACCAGGTGTGCAGTTGGGCCATCGACCAAAACGAAGGCAGCACAACCACCAAAGCCGCCAATCCCGCCCGAGCGCACCGCGCAGCGGCGGAACCTATCCGCCGGCTGGCATCGCTCACGATCCAGATTCTACCGTGACCGAAGATGATGCCTTCGCGGAACCTAGGCTAGGCTGGCGGCATGCTGATGCACACGCTGATAGGATCGACCAAGCCGACACAATCACCTACTCGCGACGCCGACGTTTCTCGCCTGGAGATCAAGGCCGTCGAACTGAGGATAGGCGATGTTTCCGCTCAGGCCCATCTTCTCGGTCGCCTTCTGGTGCACGCCAAGGATCACCAGCCCGACCCCAATCAAGGCCGGCATCAAAAATGGCACCAGCCTGGCGGCCAGTGGCGCGTCCGTTACGGCGAAGACCACCGGCAGCATAAATAGCGCCAGAACGACAAAGGTTACCCCCGTCGGAATCAGCAGTCGCGAGCCGCGCAACCCGTTCCACTGCTGAATGGTGCGGCACCTCGGGCACGTCGCGTACTGCACCGGCAACGCCAGTGGCCCTCGGTCGCGCGCCGCCTCGCGCAACCCCAGGCATCGGCGTCGACTCGGGTGCTCCGGCTGAACTCCCGTGCCTCATTGTTCCAGTGATAACTGACGTCTGTGGAGCCCACCGTCGCCGAAATCGGCACTGGCTGGTGCAGTCCAGCCGGCTCAGTTATCGCGTCAAGCCTGCTGGCGGCCGCCGCCCGAACGCTAGCGTCCGCATCTTGTTGCGACGCCTCGGTGAGTGTGCGGGGGGCAGTCAAAGCGTTGATCGCAGCGACCCTCACGTTGGGGTTCGGCGACTCGCGGGCTGCCAGAGCAAGAGCCTGGCCCGCCGAGTACGCGTGCAACCAACCCTCGGTTGACTTCTCCAACTGGGCGATGGCTTTGAGTGCGGTGGCCTCATTGGCACTCTTCCAAGATGACATGCAACCATCCCAGCTACGGTCCACGCCCGATAGCATCGGGCAGCCTCACTGGCGAACAGGCCTGCGATATCGGACAGCTGCTCGCAGATGTGCGATCACCGGGGCCGCCCAATGTAGGCTCATTTCATGCGTCAACCCTCACTGCACCGCATCGGCACGGTGTTGGTCGCGCTGCTGGTGACCGGCCTGGTGATTGGTGGTTTGACAGGTTGCAGCACTGGGCACAGTAACCCCAAGAGCGTGGTTCAAGGGTATCTGAATGCCCTAGCCAAGGGTGACGCGAAGAAGGCGCTTTCATACGAGTATCGGTTTTGGGGCAGTCCAACCTACGCACAATTCCTAAACAATGAGACACTTGCCTACAGCAACGCGCACGCACCCTTGACCGTGATCTCAATCGATGAGGCGCAAGTCACTCCGGACAAGGGCAACTTGGGTGCCACGGCGACAGTGACAGCCAAGTACGCTTTTGGTGACCACCAGGTGACCCACACCTTTTCGCTGAATCAGGTAAACGGCAGTTGGTACCTGGATTACGCGTACGCCGATGAAAACTTCCAGTCGCCAGGGGGTTGGTGGTTCGCGGTCGGCGACGGCAAGGCTGTGGGCCTGACGCTCAATGGGCTGCCTTGGGCAAACGCCAGCCCATATCTGTTTCCGGGCGCTTACCAGTTGGCTACTGATAACTCGCTGGTGACAATGACCGGTGGGTCCTTTTTTGTTGACGCGCCGGATGATGGAAAGGTAACGAGAAGCACGCCCAAACACGTCGATGCGACCATAGCACTTACCAGCGACGCCAAGATCGAAATCGGCCAGCTCGCCAACACCAAGTTTTACGACTGCCTGGGCAAGCCGGGGGCGTTGGGGGTTTGCGTGTTCAGAATGCATCCCACAGGCAAAGACTTGGATCAGTCCACTCTCATGTGGAAGGTGGCTCAGTTTTTCCAAGACGAACCGCCGGAGTACGACATGACCCAATGGGACTGGGGTCTTTCGTGGGGGACAGTGATGAACACGGGTAGCGTTTCGGAAACCGCCTTCAAGACCGCCTACGCCGCGTTAGCCAGTGGGAATTGGGCCGATGGGACTCCCATCGACGTGTCCAAAGGCGAGTTCCAAGCATCTGTGCCGTGGGCTGTGTGCGTCGACATCAGCAACCCCGCCAACATCACGGTCAGTTTCAGCGATGGGTCAATTGACAGTTCGCTGTCCATGTGCTGACATCGGTTAGCCGAGGTATCGCAAACGCACTCACGCCGGATCGTGTGCGACTGCGGCGTTATGCGTCAGCGAACGAGGCCAGGTTGGCTTTCATGTAGGCAAGCATGTTGGCGATAAACTGCTTTTCATCTAGGGCATAGAACTCGTCGTCCAGTGCGTTTAACGGGTTGTCTTTGTAGCTTTGGGAGAAACTTTCGAGTGTGTCGCCCCAGCTTTCAACGATCTTGTCGCCCTCGTCGCTGTCGATGATTTCGCAAGCCCGTTGGACGATGTCCGCCCACTGATCGGCACCGGCCGTCTGGAGGCATTGAGCTGCGATCTCGAAGAACTGACGGCCAGCCGAGTTGTAGAAGAACTGGTTGAACCCGCCGTTCATCACTTCGCCAGCAGTGGCGTTGACGACGAAGCAGACCCGTTCCGGTTCGCTCCACTTGTCGACTACCTCGCGCTGGTTGTCCCAGTCGTCCATTTTGGCGATCAGTCGGTCGTAGATCACCGAGTCTAAACGATCATCTGGCAAGGCGGACAGAGCTTCCACGCTCATCGGTTCAGCCATTGTCAACGTCCTTTCATCCTCGTTGGCAGTACGCCACCTTCCGATCATCTCAGGTTTGGGACCAAACCCAGATCGGATACCTTTCGTCTGTGACGTAGATGCGCTTGCGATACGTCGGCTAGGCTGACGGTATGTTATTGCCTGCTGGCGATTTGGTCGCCTTGCTGAAAACCGTGGTTGATACGCCGTCCGTCAGTGGTGACGAGGGGGCGCTGGCCGATGCCGTCGAGACCACGTTGCGGGCGGCACAGCACCTGCAGGTTGGGCGTCAGGGCAACACCGTCTGGGCGCGTACCGAGCTGGGGCGGGCGTCGCGCGTCGTCATCGCCGGGCACCTCGACACGGTGCCGGTGGCGGGCAATCTGCCGTCTCGAATTGTCGACGGGCCAGACGGCCAGCCGATGCTTTGGGGGCGCGGCACTGTCGACATGAAGGGCGGCGTGGCCGTCATGTTGCACGTCGCCACCGAGACGCCGACGCCTAGTCGCGATGTCACCTGGATCTTCTACGACTGCGAAGAGGTCGAGGCAGTGCGCAATGGTTTGGGACGCCTGGCGGCCAGCCAGCCGGAGCTTCTTGCTGGCGACTTGGCCGTCCTGATGGAACCGACGAATGGTCTTGTGGAGGGTGGCTGCCAGGGGTCTCTGCGGTTCACCGTGGCGACGCGGGGCGTGGCGGCGCATAGTGCTCGTGGCTGGCTGGGCAGCAACGCCATCCATGCGGTAGCACCGGTGCTGACCCGCATCGTCGAGGCACAGCCGACATTCGGCGAGGTTGAGGTGGACGGGCTGACCTACCGCGAGGGCCTCAATGCCACGATGATCAGCGGGGGAGTGGCCAGCAACGTCATTCCCGACAGATGCGTCGTTCAGATCAACTACCGCTTCGCGCCGTCTGTCAGCGCCGACCAGGCGGAGGCCAAGATGCGTGCCCTGTTTGATGGGTCGGGCGACTTCGAGGTTCTTGACGTCTCGGCGGGGGCGCGTCCCGGACTGGACAGCCCGGCCGCCCAGGGGTTTGTCGCCGCCGTGGGCGTCGAGGTGGGGCCAAAGTACGGCTGGACGGACGTGGCGCGGTTCAGCGCCTTGGGGGTGCCGGCCTTGAACTTCGGCCCAGGCGACCCCTCCCTTGCCCACCGTGACGACGAGGCCGTCGCCCTATCCCAGGTGCGGGCCTGCGCCGAGGCCCTAACCCGCTGGCTGGAGGCCTAGCGGCGACTAGGTTGTGGTGTCGGTCGGCGAGGCCGTCGTTGGTGGTTCTGTTGTTGGTGGTTCTGTTGTTGGTGGTTCTGTCGTCGGCGGAGTTGTCGGCGGCGTGGTCGGTGGAGTTGTCGGTGGAGTTGTCGGTGGCTTTGTCGTCGGCGGCTTTGATGTCGGCGGCTGCGTCGTCGACGAAGATGTGCTAGTCGTCGGGGTGCTCGACGGGGTCGAGGACGACGGTGGCCTTGGCGGCGGCATCTGGCCGGGGTGGGCAGCCTGCCACTGCAGATTCGACGCCATCACTTGGTTTGACTTTTCATTCAGCATGGCGATCGCATCATTCAACGCCTTGGTGGCCACGGTGACCTGGTCGGGAGTGGCGCTACCCGGGGTGATCGAACCGTAATCGGCCAGAACGGTCTGAGCCTGCGGGATAGCCGCCTTGAGATCATTCCAAACCGATTGGTCGGTCACCTGGCCCTGCGTCAAGTCCAGCCTGACCTGCGCCGTCGCCAACGCGTCCGTCAAGTCCGACACCGCAGCGTTGTAACCGCCCAGCCACCCCGTCTTTTGGGCATCGGCCAAAGCTTGGTCAACGGCCTGCGCCTGCGTGCCCAATGTGGCTGTGGTCGTATCCAGGTTTGGCAACCAAGCCTTCACCTGAGCCGAGGTGACATGAAGTGACGCCACGGTGCTCAGGTCGAGCCCGGAAGCCGGTATCTGGCCGGACGACTCGAAGCTTGTCGAATATGAGGCGTCGGTGTAGATCACTGACGGTTGGGATTCCAGCGATGTCGCGTGCATGTCCAGCAGCAGCATCGCCGTGTTGTGGTAAGACTGGGCCTCTTGGATGGTGGCTGCCAGCAGAACCACCGAAGCGTCAGAGGTCGGCAGCGTCACCGTATCGGGTGAGGGCGTTGCTGTGCCGGTAGGCTGTGCGGTGGGTGTGGCGCTACTGGGCGACTCAGACGGCGCTGGGGACGCATCGCCCGCACCGACTGCGGTATTGTACGAGGTCAGCGCCGCATTGATTGCATCTTGCAGGTTGTTGTCTGCCTGGACGATCTGGTCGGCCAGCGACCGGTCCGCGGTCTTGATCGGATGCCCCGAGTAACGGAAAACCAGCAGTACGACAACCACCAGGGCGATCACCAAAACGCCGACACCGATACCGAGAATAAGCAGCAACGAATCACGCTGCGGGGTTTCCTCATCCGACTCGTCAATCGTATGAGAACCTGACGACTTGCGGTTCAAGTTGATGCGCATCTGCCCTCCATCTACACAGGTGGTGTGAGAACACCATGTTCGAGCATACCGCGACGCTTGGGTAAAATGGCATCTTGTGTGCGCTCATATCCTCACCACGGCGGCTTGGCCTTACGCCAACGGGCCGCGTCATATCGGTCATGTCTCGGGTTTCGGGGTTCCTTCCGACGTCTTCGCGCGGTTCATGCGCATGCGTGGCCACGACGTTCTTTTCGTCTCAGGGACGGACGAACACGGCACCGCCATCCAGGTGAAGGCCGATGAAGAAGGGCTGACCGCGCAGCAGACGGCCGACAAATACCACGGCGTGATCGTCGAGGACCTCGCCGGGCTAGGGCTCAGCTACGACCTGTACACGCGCACCACCACCCGCAACCACGAGCAGGTTGTGCAGGAGATGTTCTCCACGCTGCACCGCAACGGCTACATCATCGAGAAGACGGAGCTGGGCGCGATCTCTCCGTCCACTGGGCGTACCCTCGCCGACCGCTATGTTGAGGGCACTTGCCCGGTGTGTGGCTTCGACGGGGCCCGAGGTGATCAGTGCGACAATTGCGGACGCCAACTCGACCCGGCCGATCTGATCAACCCGCACAGTCGCATCAACGGTGAGGTGCCTCAATTCGTCGAGACAACGCACTTCTTTCTCGACCTGCCAGCCTTTGCCGATGAACTGACAGCCTGGCTGAATTCTCGCCAGGACTGGCGGCCCAACGTCGTTGTCTTCTCGACCAACTTCGTCAAAGAACTCAAACCCCGTGCCATCACGCGTGACCTCGATTGGGGTGTGCCGATCCCGTTGGACGGCTGGCGCGACGCCCCGATGAAGCGCATCTACGTGTGGTTCGACGCCGTCATCGGGTATCTGTCGGCGTCCATCGAATGGGCCAACCGCATTGGACGCCCGGACGCCTGGCGCGAATGGTGGAATGACGAGGCAGCCCGCAACTACATGTTCATGGGCAAGGACAACATCGTCTTTCACACCGTGATTTGGCCGGCGATGTTGCTCGGCACGAACGGCCAGGGCTCAAAGGGCGGGACGCCATCGCAGCAATTCGGCATACTGGACCTGCCCACCGAAATCGTTAGCAGCGAGTTCTTGACGATGAAGGGTTCCAAGGTGGCGTCGTCACGCGGGGCGTCGATCTTCGTCGGCGATTTCCTGCGCGAGTTCGGGCCGGATGCGCTGCGCTATTACATCGCGGTGGCCGGGCCTGAGAACCAGGACACCGACTTCACCTGGGACGAGTTCGTCCGCCGCACCAACTTTGAGCTGGCCAACGAGTGGGGCAACTTGGTAAACCGCTCAGTCTCGATGGCCAACCGCTACAACGGCGAGATTCCCCAGGACGGGCCGCTAACGGACGACGACGAGGCCCTGCTGTCGGCGTCGCGTGACGCCTTCGAGACGGTGGGCGGCCTGCTTGAACAGTGCAAATTCAAGAATGCCATCACCGAGATCATGCGCGTCGTCGGCTTGGCCAACCAGTACCTCAGTGCCCAAGAGCCCTGGAAGCTCAAGGACGATGTGGCCCGTCGCGACACCGTGCTGCATGTGGCACTGCAGGTGGTGGCCGACTGCAACACGATGCTGACGCCGTTTATGCCGCACGCCGCGCAGAAGACCTTCGAGCAGATGGGTGGCGAAGGTGTTTGGGCCGCCCAGCCGCAGATCAGCACGGTCGATGAGGGGGAGGGCACGCAACCGTATTTGGTGCTGACCGGCGACTATGCATCCGAGCAGGCGAAGTGGGCTCGGCAGTTCATCAAGCCCGGCGTCAAGCTTGAAAAGCCGACACCGCTTTTCGCCAAACTGGACGAAAAGCTGGCCGAGGAAGGTCCCGTCTGGGCCCCGATCAGCTAACTGTTTGACTAGAGTCGATATCTAGGGAATGGGGGCGCGCCAAAGCGCCGCCATCGGGAACAGAAGAACGGGTGAGCAAGATGTCCAATCCCACGCAGCAACCGCCGTACCAGGGCCAACCGCCCTATCAGGGTCAGGTGCCCTACCAGGGCCAACCGTCATATCAGCCGCAGTACCCGGGGATGGCCCCAATGGGCTACCCGCCCATGCCGCCGGCGAAACCCAAGGGACGTGTGCCCCTGGCGGTCAAGATTCTGTTGCCAATCGTTGTGGTCATCGCGCTGATCGTCGGTGGCGTCGTGATCTTTGCCAATCATGTCGTCTCCAACGTCGCCGACCAGGACTACTACACCCTCGGCGGCGATCAGATACCGTCCGTCAAGCTGGCGCTCGGGCAGCAACGGAAAGTCATCAGCTTCGAAAACACGACGGCGAGCGGCGTCACCACGCAGCTCATCCGCTATCAAGTGGACGGCAATCAGCAGAACCAAGACATGTGGACGTATGCGGGCTATCTGCATGACAACGACAACTTCCTCACCTTGACCGATTTCGATTTCTCCGGCCCGGTGGGTTCCGGAGCCCTGGGGCGCAACTCGGCAGACGCCGGCCAACAACTGGTCGTGACGTTGACCTATGACACAACCGGCTATGCCGTCACAATTGTCAAGCAGGTCGGTTCGGTCACCCCCAACACACCCGACATCACCGACGCGCCGACGGTCTCCCCTGATGTGCCGACAACCAACGACACCACCGACAACCCCTTCGCGGCGGAGCCATCCGTCACGCCCGCTGACGGCTGGGCTCGTGACGACGCCTACTCGTTCCCTGCGTGGACGAAAGGTGACGCCCAGTTCTTGATCGTGGTTGCCGATGTGTCCGACATTGGCATGAGCCACCAGGATTACACCCAGCGTTTCCGTGACATCATGGAGGGGGAGTCATACACGGACGAGGTCAGTTCGGTCTCCCGCATGCCTATCGGCGGTTTTGACGCCTGGCAGTTCAGCTACCTGGACAACAACGACGGGACGCGAGACTGGTCGATCTACGTGTTCAACGACCCGGTCATGTACGACATCGAGGCGTCCGCGCCAAGCGCCGACTTTGACGCGCTGGTGCCCGAGATGACGCAGATGCTGAACAGTTTCGTCGTCATCCCGCCGAAGTAAGGCCGTCCAGAAGCGCGGCGAAGGTGGCCGCCTGTGCGGGTGAAGCGTCAAGAAGCGGCGCCCGCACCGGGCCCACGTCGATGCCGAGGTGTTTCAGCCCGGCCTTGACCAGCATGCAACCCTGGGTGGCGAATACGCCCGTGTAGACGGGCAGCAGGTGCTGGTTCCACCCGACAGCCTCATCCAGCCGTCCCGCCAGAAAAGCTTCCATCATGACGGCTGTGGCGGCGCCGGTGAAGTGAGTGGACGTGCCGACCACGCCGACCCCGCCAACGCTCAGCATCGGCAGGGTGTAGGCGTCGTCGCCGGCGTAATAGAGCATGCCTGTATCACTGATGACGCGGGCCGAGGCGGCCAAATCCTTTTTGGCGTCCTTGACGCCAACGATGTTCGGGTGTTTGCCCAGGTGCAAAAGGGTCTCTGTCTCGATCGCGCGCCCGGTGCGGTGCGGTATGTCGTACAGCAGGCAGGGCAGGTCTGTGGCCGAGGCGACTTTGGTCATGTGGGCCTCGATGGCGTCCTGCGGCGGCAGCGAATAGTACGGCGTGACAATCAGCAGGCCGTGGGCGCCAGCGTCGGCTGCTTGATGCGCCAGCTCCACCGAATGAGCGGTGTCGGGCGTGCCCACCCCGGCGATGACCTTGGCCCGGTCGCCCACCTCTTTGGACACTGCCTTGACCATGGCGGCCTTCTCGGCGTCCGACGTGGTTGGGGCCTCGCCGGTGGTGCCGTTGATGACCAGGGCGTCGTTGTGTTGTTCGTCGACCAGGTAGGCGGCCAGCCGTCGCGCCGTGTCCAAGTTGAGCTTGCCGTCAGCGTCGAAGGGCGTCACCATTGCGGTGATCAGACGGCCAAATATCGGGGCAGCAGTCGGGTTCATTCGCCCATCCTACCGCCGTCGTTGGCGCACCAGCACCACACCTCCGACAACGAGAAGGACAACGATGACGCCGACAACCGCGATGGTCGCGCCTGGTCCGCTGGTCGCGGCAGTGGTTGTGGGTGTGTCTGAAGGCGTCGGTAATCCCGGAACGTCGGTGGGAAGAACAGGCGTGCACTGCTCGCCGTAGCACCAGCCCTCGACCCACCCGGGCTGCGTGTGAGAATCATCCGACCCCGTGGTGGCGTAGGTCCAGTTGCCGGCCTCCGCGTCGGCGGCGGATGCCTGGTAATACTGCCAGTACTTGCCGTCAAAGGTTGCCGGGCAGGGATTGGGATAGTTGTTCAGGGCACAGATCATGCCTGTGGCGTCGCGGGTGATGGTGACCCCGGCCGCTTTCAAAGCATTCGTCCCGGTGCCGGGGTCGAGAATGCAAACCCCAAACGTCAGGGCGTCCGGCGCCCCGACGTCGCTCGCCGGTTCATCCTTGGTGACAACAACATAGACACCTTGCTGCTGCACACAGTAATCCAGGCCAGGGGGGGAGGCGCTGGCGGTGTTGGCAGCCAGAGTCAGTGGGACGGCGGTAAGTAGAGCCAGGGCAAACCCGGCAAAGAAGCGATGATTGTGAGGCACGATATTCCTTTCTCGCAGACCTCGACGAGATGATCGGTTAGAAAATGCTGCTAGTCGGTATCCCGGCTTGGCTCATCGCCTCACGGTTGCGGGTCAGCTCTGGCATCGCACCAGATTCCCCGACTATTGGCCCTATGACCTTAGCACGACTCGGGTACCGAGACGACCAACACGCGGAAGCCTTTGGCCGATGCAAGCCGTTCGGCTGACCAGCCGCCCTGCAAAGCCCAAGTTTGCAGCGAGTCGGCTCCAAGGTTTCGTCCCACCACCAGGTAGGCCCGGCCAGCGGGTGCGAGACGACCCAGCCAGGTGGTCAGCAGGTCGTGCAAGGCCGGCTTGCCGATGCGGATCGGCGGGTTCGACCAGATCTCGTCAAAACGGGCGTCTGGGTCGACGTCCTCAGGCCGCAGCGCTTCAACCTCAACGCCCGCCCGGGCGGCGTTCAGGCGGGTCAGTTCGAGCGCCCGGTCATTGACGTCGATGGCGGTGACGTGGGCCTGCGGGCAGGCGGTGGCCAGTCCGATGGCGATCGGCCCGACGCCGCAGCCCAGATCGAGCAGGCGTGGGTTTGGGCAGTTGGGCGTCGCGATCGGCGGGTCGACGCTGCGCAGCAGCACAGAGGTCCCAAGGTCGAGCCGGGACCCCGAAAACACCCCGTCCGCGGACGTGAAGGTGAAGCTGCGGTCAAAGATCGTTGCACGGAATTCGCGGAGGTTCGCCGCGCCTGTTGGCGTCTCGAAATAGTGGCTCATGCTGCATCGTCCAGCGAACGGGTGCTGCGGGATTGCTCGGCACGGGCGGCCAACTGGTCATCGGGCGGGTAGGTGACGGCCTCCAACGTCAGCCCGCCGGGCGGCAGCACCGGCACTTCACCGGCGCGAGTTTTCCCAGC
>Ga0123357_10000337_pt1 | contig 44469 bp, 44 predicted proteins | sample TergutEmb28metaG_FD_89873 | JGI IMG/M metagenome (GOLD analysis project Ga0123357, IMG submission 89873) | Embiratermes neotenicus P4 segment gut microbial communities from Petit-Saut dam, French Guiana - Emb289 P4 | ecosystem: Host-associated > Arthropoda: Insects > Digestive system > Gut ...
TCCACCAGATGTTCGATGTTCCAACCCTGTCCTGTTCCATGCGTTGGGTGTCGAGCTGGCTGGGGTCCACGTCGGGGTGGAGTTGGTTGGTGCGTTGCCAGTAGTCGGCGTGGAGCCGGTTGGCGGGGTCGAGGATGGTGTCGTAGACGCCGGTGTACTCGTGTCGGATTTCGCGGTTCTCGGTGAGGATGATCTTGGTGAAGAACGCCTGGTTGCATAGCCTGCGGTTGGCCGGATCAAGGGACGTGTAGAAGGCGTAGCTGTTGGTGGCTAGGGCGAGGTAGGCGCGGATGCGGACCTGGGCGTCGGCGCAGCCTTTCTCGAACGTGTCGAGCCGGGCGCTGATCTGGTCGAGGTCGTCTTGGATGCGTTGCTGCTCATGTTTGAGGATGGGCAGGCCGATGGCGTCGTCGTGGAACGACTGCAAGACCTTCAACTGCTGGGCCTCGAGCTTCTCCTTCTGCTTGCGCAGCGAGGCGCGTTCGGCGGCTAATTCGGCGTCGATGCGGGCGAAGATCTCTCCGATCATCGACTCCGGTGCTTCGGAGGCTTCGGGGCTGGTCTGTGCGGTCTTGTGGTGCTCCTCGACCAGTTTCGCATCAGCATGTTCGATTGGGTCGTGATGGTGAGGGACGCATCTGGTGAGGAGTCATGGCCGGTCCGGCTGTGGCAGCCCGCGTTCAAAGCGAGGAACGCCTGGCGGTCGTTTGGCGTGGGTTTCGTCGCGCCTGCTTCGGGGTACATGATCGACGCCGGATCGTTGTCGTGGCCAAGGCCGAGCGCGTGCCCGATCTCATGCAGGACGACCATGGTTGCGAGGTCCGGTGTGTCGGGGATTGCCTGGCTGAACCATTCGTCTTCAAGTCTGATGTCGGCTTGAGTGATCTGGGGATCGCCTGGGGTCAGCGTGGTGCGGGTGTTCGTTACGCCGATGGCGTCGCCGGATAGGCCGCTGTCGTCGGCTTCGTGACGGAACGCGATGCTGACGACGAGGCCGTGGCTGGTGTCGCCGCTCTCGGGCTGGAACGACAGGCCGGTCATGTTGGCGGCGTCGCTGATCGCGGCTTGGACAACGACGGTTGACCCGGCGGGCGCACCGGAGGTGTCGACCGTGTAGGCGACGGGCTCGCATGCATCAGCCAGAGCGGGGAGGTCGCCCACGGTATTCAAGAATGCGTACCCAACGGGCAGTGTGCCGGTCGCCGCAGACGGTCCCGGTGACGCCGGAGCGGGCGGTGTGCTTGGCACTGTCGGTGGGGCGGCTGCCGCGCTGGGCACACCTGTTGGGGTGTCCGTCGTCGGGGTCGCCGCATCGCCAGCTTGCGCCATGGCCTGGACTCCGGCGACACCGATGATCAGGGCTACTACGCCGAGCAGCGTTCCGCCGACGCGTTCCAGCATCGATAGTGGACTCTTCGAGACGCCGAATCGACGAGCGCGACGAACGTGGCCGGCCGTGATAACGCGACGAACGCCCGTGTTGCGGTGGACCCGAATCAGTGTTGGCGCTCTCATGGGACACCTCCTCAGAATGCAATGGGAGGGGCTGCCGGGTTTCCCCGGCAGCCCCTAGTGGCTAGCTGGCGTGGGCGAACTCGACTGGCACGATGGCGGCAAGTTCCTGGTAAAGGGTTTCCCGCTGATCGCGAAGCACCTCGATGCGACCCATGCGGGTCTTGATCGGCTGCAAGTCCAGCGCCGGTGCACCAGGCAGGCCGCACGTGATGGACTGCACGATGTACGGCTTGCCGTCGGGGTCGATGGCGGTGATCGAGGGGCAAGCGGGCAGTTCGATGTTCGTCGCACCGACCTGCACGTACGCCCATTCATAGGGCTGGACCGCCGTGTAGACCTCGGCGACCGTGTCCTCGGCGACCTTCGGCAGCGACGTATGCACCACGGTCGAGTCGAGGTCTGTGGCCTGCGCCAAGAGGCCCTGTGCGGCCTCCTCGTTCTGGGTCTGCGTCTCAGCGACCTGGGCACCCCACGCTTGCAGTTCGTCGGCTCGGCGGGAATGCAGGCTTCCGTCGGTAGCCTTGGCGGCGTACGCCAGCCCCGGCATCGCAAAGCCCGCCACGAGGCACAAGGCGACGATGGCGGCGATCTCGTACCAGCGCGGATTGTCGAGCGACTGCAGGCCACGGATGATCAGCGTCGTGGAGATGATCGCACCCAAGACGCCACAGACCGCGAGCATCCAGTTCCGCTTGGTGAACAGCGGCTCGGCAGCGTGCATGTTGCCTTCGGCGCGGGCTTCACGAGCGCGGTTGTGAGCCACACCGCCAGCCTTGGCGGCGAACGCGACCGCGACCGCCGACAACACCACCAGGACCAACGTCAGCACCCACACGATCAGGCCACCGCCACCGGTGGGGTGCAGTACATCGGCGTTCCACAGCCGCGTCAGCCAGGACAACAGGCCCACGATCTCCAAGAACGGTGAAACTTCACCCGCGATGCGCAGCCACGTCGGCGTGCGCTTGTGGTGCGTCAGGCCAGAGGCCAGGTCACCATGAATGACGTTCATGTCCTCACCAACCTGGGCGTATGCCTCAGCAGGGCTGTAGGCGGCACCGGTCTCCTTGACCGTGTGGGTGCCCTTGTCGGCGTTAGCGGCATCGATGGCTGTCTTCGCGCCGGACTGGAGGCCTTCGACGGTGTCGAGGGCCGGATCGACGGTCTTTTCCAGACCGTTCTTCTGGACGTCGTCACCTGACTGGACATACGTGCGCGCGAGGGCGACCACGCTGTCCTGGCTCATCGTGTACTGGTCCGGGGTCAGACCCTTCCCAGCGTTGAAGCGGATCATCTGGGCCGCCGCCGTGGTGCCCTGGATGAAGACGGTCTTGGTGACCAGTCCGGCCCGCTTGGCCAGCTTCCACGTGTACGACAACGCGAAGTGCGTGTGCATCGCCACAGTGGTCTTTGGCGGTTCAGGGGGAATGGGAATCAGTGTTGTACTCATTTTCTCACTTGCTTTCTTGTGGCGTGGTGATGCCGGTGGCCGAAATGACCACGGCGCGGTTGTTCGGGCTGGTTGGGTCTTGTGGGTAGGGCTGGTTGTTTACGCCGCCGAAGCCCTGGGCGGTGATGATGGGACTGGGGATGCCGAAGTCATTCGCCAGCATGATTGCGACTCGCGTAGCTCTCGCCTGGGCCAGCGGCTGTTCGAAGTCGGGCTGAAGGGGCTTGCCTTGGGCGTCAAAGCCCCCCTCGTACGACACCGTGCCGGTTACGGTGATCGCCGTGGCGGTCTTCATAGCGGCTACGCAATCCTGCAGATTGGCCCGCGTCTTGGTCTTATCTGTGAACTTGTTGGTGCCGTACACGAAGTAGACGGCCCCCAGAGTGCAGGTGACGCCACCGTCGGAGGTCGGCTGCGGCGGAACGGGCGTGCTGGGCAGGGCAGGCAGGGGCACGATGGGGACCTTCTGGTCAGAGGCCGACTTGCCCGAAGGCATGTCGATGAAGGTCACCGACTTCGTACCTGCGTTCTGCAGGAGCGCGGACCATAGGTCGTGGATGTACTGTGTGTCGGTCGACCGGATCTCCTGGCCACCGGCGGGAGCGGTCATCACGAACGTCACGTCGGCCCCCTGCAGGTCGGGCACGGCCTTGGCGTCGTTGACGGTCTTCACCACGTCGGCCACCGGCACATCCCAGGCGAGAGCGCGGGCGTCGTCCGGCGCGCCGAGGTCAATGCCGCTGCTGAAGATCCACACCGGCACGCCCTTGGGCACGCGGGCCTGCAGCAAGCCCGCGTACAACTCGCGCGAGGTGGTGCCAGGGCTCGCCCGGTTCATTTCGGCCATGAGCGTCTTGATGCTCTCGTCGATGGCCGCGTTGATCCGGTCCGGGACTTCCAGGACCTGGCCGCTCGAAGTCCGGGGCGTCAGGTCATCCGTCGTGGTAGTGACCGTGCCATTCCCGGCGATGCGGCCCAACAGGATCGAGTTGTGATCGGTCGCGATGGCAGTCATCGCAGTAACAAAGGCATCCGGCGCGGCATAAGCCGTCTGCTGCGCATCCGGCGCGGTAGAGAACACCGCTGCTGCAACCTTCGGTTCAGCGATCACCGACTGAGGGACCAGTGTCCCCGCTGTCACCAGGCCCGCGACCGCGATCGCAGCGGCTGCGATGCAGGACCAGAACCGCCAAGAGCGTCCTTTGGTCGTCAGCCGACGAGCACGACCGACTGCCATCCGCCGTCGGGTTGCGCGCATTTTGCTCACTTTCCTCATTGTCTGCTTCTCCATTTCATCCGGGTCTGTTGGCGGTGTCGATGTTCGAAAATGAGGCTTTCAACGTCGACAGAAATGACGCTAGACCCAGGTAAATGCGGAGCCGAGGCCCACCAGAACCACGACGAGGCAACACTCGGTGGTGCCACGGTGCTGCGCCGCAGGTATCCCGATGACACGTTGATGCAGGAGTCGCCCATGCACCGTGTCTGCACCGCCTCTGATGCACCGCCCCCTCTAGAGTTGGATTCAGAAAGGACAAGTTCATGCGCGACGTAGGCAACACCCCAGACTGCAGCTACCGCCTCGACCTCTGTGCCCCCTCAGTGAGGCTCAGCGCCGCCAGTGGGCACAAAGTCAGCCTCACGCCTGCGCTGGGTGTCGCCCTACGTGTCTTGGCTCTGTGGCCCGACGCCGAGTACATCAGCTACGAGACGCTCGCGAACTGGCAGCGAAATGACGACGGCAACAACATCAAATGGACAAGTGTGAAGTCCACCATTCAGAGGCTCGGGAAACGCCTCGGCGACGGCGCCATTGAAACCGCCGCCGAAGGGCGTCAGTGTCGCCTCAACCGAAATGTATTCTCCATCGACTGCATTGCGGTCTCTTCGCGAAGATCGAATCTCGTCGACCGTTGGTACGCAATGAAGGACGAACCAGGCGAGCATGAGGATCTCATCACGCTGTTCAAGGAGTTTCAGGAAGAGCACGCATGCTCTCCTGAGAACCCCGCCACTGGTTTCAGCCGAGCCACAGGCGGTTGGGGAACCCCTCCGCCTGATCGCGATGCCTACGAAACCGCTTGCCAGATAATGGATCAATGGACAGATTCAACAGACGAGTTCATGATCGCATTTGCTGAAATAACTTTCGCCACTGGAGTTGACGACAACTATCGACCCGCGCAGAAGACTCTCATGGCCATGTGCGAGCGCGACACTCCTCCGCTCAAAGCTTGGGAGCTACTCCTCAATCACCTTCGCGAGCGACAGTCACGCGATCTTGTCACATGGGTCGACCGGTATCTTGATTGGTGCGACAAGACTCACGAGGGCGTAAATTTCGCAACTGAAGCCGAGCGCAGCGCTTGGCAAGACAGGCGATCCTTGCCACCTGGCACAGGCCTAACAGACGAGGACCTTCGACTAGTACAGATTGGTCGAACGCTGGGACTTGTTCCCCTGGAACATACTGCGATGACGGAAACCGGAATGCTTCCAGAGCAACTGATTTCAAGGCAGCCAAAGCGGCTGCTGTTCGCTGGGACTCTTGCGTCGAAGTGGGTCGAAAGCGCGAATGTCCGTCGAATGTTCGACCGATATCTGGCCTCGCTTGATACTCGAACGGCTGCTCAAACATATCGCCAGGTCGACAGTCGAGCTCCTGTCCGGTTTATCATCATGTATCCCTACGGCGAATCCTATCAAAGGCTCGGCGAGTCGCGCCTCGGGAATATCAGCAGGAACCATATCAGTCATCTGGTTGAACTAGATCGAGGACACCGGTCGTTCGCAATTCGCACGATTGATGCGGTTCCGCGCTTCAGGCTGCAGTGCATCGACTACGGCGATCAAGCTATCGCCTCCTTTTCTCGCTATCCCTTAACCTACGCGGACTACGAGGCTGAGGACAGTGGGTATAGGTCACCGCATTTCCTAGTTCGATGGCAGACCGAGGACGACCTGTTGGGTCAATTGGTGAAGAACTACTTTGAGGCGATGTGGAACGGTGCAACTCCCCTGGTTGTGCCATCAGAGGAGGAAGAATGACTGACGGCATAATTCTTGGACGATTCCAACCCTTTCACCTGGGGCATCTCGAGTTCGCAGTTGAGGCCAAGGCTCGTTGTGACCGCCTTTATATTGGTATCACGAATCCTGATGTGGAGAACCGCCAGTTTTCGGAATACGACCCTAGCCGCTCGAAACCAGAGAACAATCCACTCGGCTATTTTGATCGAGCTCGGATGATTGAGGACACCGTTCGAGACATCGGATGGCAGATCGATGATTTTATGGTTGTCCCGGCGCCAATTGGCGACACCGAGAGACTACTGGGCTACCTGCCGCCGCCCGATCAAACGATCTTCCTGGCCACCATCTACGACAAATGGGGCGAAGAGAAAATCCGACGTCTTGAGGGGCTCGGATACAAGTCAGAAGTTATGTGGACACGGACATACGATGAACGCTTCACCACAGGGACTGAAGTCAGGCAACTGATCCGAGGGGGCGCAGCGTGGGAGCATCTGGTCCCTGCACCTGTTGCTGCGTACATCAAGAAACAGTGCATCTCACTATGACCGGGGTCGAACGAGCGACGACGGTCTGGCCAGACTATGTCACGGACTTGTTGTTGGGCACACTTGACCCATTGAGATTCGGATGGAAGGCGCATTATCTCGGTGTACTGCACTCAGAGGGTATCGCGACCCCAGGCGGGGTTGCTCTAGGCGTCAACGCGCCAATGGATGACCAGTTGCTGTCCCTCGCCGACATGATTCTGGACTGCTTCAGAAGTGAACCTTGCTTGGCCGTGCGGAGTTCGGGACGCAACGAAGATTCGGAGACCGACTCGCAAGCAGGAAAGAATGTGACCGTCTTTGTGGAGCCGTCTAGGGACGCCCTTGTCAAAGCCATTCGCGAGGTGGCCCTACACGATCCACTGGAGAGGGTTGGGGTCATAATTCAACCCTTTGTCGTCGGGTCATTCGCAGGGGTAGCGTTTTCCGCCAATCCTGTGAATTACGACCGGAACGAGCTGGTCGTTGAATGGGTAAAGGGCGCTGGTGAGTCTCTGGTAAGTGGACGCATGGACTCGACCCGGCTGATGGTTCCCCTTCGAGGACCGATTTCCTATGCTCCAGACTGGCCGATGGAAATGAGGTCACTCGAACAGTTGCGGCGATTCTTACTCAAGCTTGAGATCTCCCAGAGCGCTCCAGTTGACGTCGAGTGGGTGGCAACACCACACAATCAGATCATCCTGGTGCAGGTTCGTCCGATTGTGCTACCTGTCGAAGGCGTGTACGCCCTCAACGATGTGAAGGACTTTGCCGAACTGCCTGGGATCGTGGCGAGTCATCCGAAGCTCGCTCTCAGAAGAACCGCCGCTGAACTGGGGGTTCCGATGGGGAGTGCAATGGTAGTGACACGCTCTCTACCAGATGTCCCTTTGGCCTGTGATGCATCGACCCTCGACCGACATGTGGCCGCGAAGAGCGTTGTCTTACTGCACCCCAGAAAGGTCGACTCGCATGTCGTCAGGGAGTTTGGCGCGCTTCACGGCGGCGACGTGGAGTTCTTCACATCAGGTTGCCGACGATATGCGGTGCGCGAGTATCCGCGCGGGGAGAGCTTCACGGAGTCGGTGCAACGGGTTCTTGCCATTGGAGCCGATGTCAACTGGGTCCCCATCGCAATTGTTCAGGACGTTCTTTGTGCTGACGCTACAGGAATTGCAAGACGCGTAGGGGATGAGACGGTCATCGAGATCGCGCAGGGGCACTTTGTCCCGAAGGGTACCGTCGAAACGTGTCTGTTTTCATGCCACCCGGATCATGTGGAAACCTTAGCGGTCCAGAAGCAGTCAAGGGCCTATCACTTCCTCAATGGTCACGTGATTTCAGAAGAACCGCTCGTCTATCACGTTGACTATTCCGACAGCCTCATCGCTCTGATCAGCCGAACTCTTGCTCCGCTATTTGACAGACACGCGGCTGCCACCGTTGAGTTCGGTGCAATCGTTCGCGGAGATGGGCCGCTTGTTTACCTCATTGACTGGGCGGAAGGCGACTCGGCGGATACTGTTCCAGATCCCGGTGATATGGGGGCAGGAATCATATCAAGTGGAATGGCACAGGGCCAGGTAGTTGTGGTGACGCCTCCAGCCACATCAAGCCAGTTGGACTCTCACCTCGACGATGACTTGCGATCCGGCGACGAGTCCGAAGTGCCTGCCATCTACCTCTGCGACCGCCCCTCATCCGATCTACTCGATACCGCACGAGCAGCCTGCCCAGGCAGTGGATTCGTGTTCAGACACAGTTCCATGCTGTGCCACATGGCGGTAGTCCTCCGAGAACGTGGACTGGCAGCCATCACAGTCGATCAGGCTCAATGGGATGAAGCGCGCCAATGGCCTGGCGCGTGTTTGAATGCAGATGCCCACGGAGTTGACCTCAAGAGAGCAGTACTAGAACCGTGAACATCGTAACCTCTTATGTGAATCCTGACATCGATGGTGTGGCGGGGATGCTGGCGGTCGCAGAGCTGAGACGGAGAGCTGGTGAAAACTACAGACCAGTGGTCTTTGGCTCGCTCGATGCCGAGACAGAAGTCGTTCTTCGACACGTAGGCCTTGCGTTTCCTACCGGTGTTGGCGACGTCAATTCCATCGAGAGCGCCGTGGTCATCGACTGCCACTCGCCACTCCAACTAGCGAGTGAGGTGTCCCCAGAGAGCGTTGTGGAAGTGATTGACCATCACGTCGACCAGGCTGACGAGGTTTATCCGAATATCTTGAGGTATCGGAACGAGCTGGTCGGTGCTGCATGCACTTTGGTCTTGGAAGACTGGATTGCGGGATCAGCGCGGCCTCCTGACCAATACTCCACGCTGCTGGCGGCGGGTATTTTCTCGAACACTCAGGGGATGACCGGCCCCTCGGTCACTGATCGTGACCGGAGGGCGTATAGCGTTTGCACACAAGGAAGGGGCCTTCCGGACTCTCTCGTTGCTGAAATGGCGCGGGCGAGAGCTTCTGACATCGGGTCACCACTGGCCGCCGTCTTCAGGGACGTGAAGGCGTTCGCGGTTGGAGAACGGATAGTGCGGCTGAGCCAGATTGAGGCCCCTGGATCTGCGTTCTTGATCGCTAAGCCAGAATGGGCGAATGCGCTGAAACAGTTCCAGACTCGCTTTGCGGACGACGAAACGGCAGTGAGCGTGGTAGATACAGCAAGCGAAACGACGGATGTGTTTACAGATAGTCCTTTGCTGCAGGTTGTGTGGGCTCGCCTTGGCGAAGCCAGGCGCGGCTCCGAATGGGTTCTGCACATCCCCAGGATTGCTCTTCGAAAGACGGACTTGGTGCCTCTCCTTGACGAGTTGGAGACGTCGCGGCAAACGCAGGGCAGTTAAGTGGGGGAAGCCCACCAACATGTGTCAGATGGTCGCTCCGGTTCTTTGAAATGACGTTGACGAAGTGGCTGCTTGGGCCGCCATAGGTGAAGCCCTTCGTTATTCCTGTGACGACTTGCCCATCGCCGACAACAGTGCGCGACGACGCAGGTTGACAGTCGATGCGGCGAGAACATGACGGGGTGGGCCAGCGATAGTGGCCCACCCCGTCACAATTGGAAGGGAGTCACTTCCTGACTTAGGCAGGTTTAGTGGCTCTTCGTTTGACGCACTGCAGTTTGCCCTGCGACATGGCCGGGTCGACGTAGTCGGTGTGCTGGACCCACCATTGGATGACGGTGCCTTTGGCATAGGGGCCGGTCAGCAGGGCCTTGTCGGTGATCTTGGTTCCGATGTTGGCGTCCGGCGGTGCCTGGGTGGCGATTTTCGGCGCAGGCGGCATGGTGGTGTGGGCACAACGGCGGACTCGGCGACGGTCCCGCACAAGCCGCGATGAACCACGGTCGGCTGGTCGCCGCTGGTGTCAGTGATCGTCTCGACCAGGAGCCAGCGAGCCAGGCTGATCGGGCGCGGCGAACGTCGGCGAGGTGAACACCTGCGAGGTGGAGCCGCCGCCCTCGTCGAGCGCGACCGGCTCATCGGATTGCCAGTAGAGGGTGTCGGGGTGCAGACCGCGTTGGAGTACACCTTCGCCCCGGACGGATCGGTGACGATCTCCGCCGGATGAGCGTCGGCGGTGGCGGGCACGAGGTATGCCTGCCAGGACGCCTGCCAGCCGGTCATCGGCGCGGGCCGCGCATCCGTGTGTCTGGGTACCAGGCGTGCAGCACATCGACCAGATCATCACCCGGTTGGACGGTGATGCCCATCTCTTGCGCCTGCTCGCCCATGAGCCGTTGGCTGGCGGCCGACCGTGTTAGAGATCAGGGTCCGCCGTTACCGTTGCGACGGCTGCGGTCATGTGTGGCGACAGGACACGGCTAAGGCCGCCGAGCCGAGGGCGAAACTATCCAGGGCGTCGACTCGCGCCCCGGGCCCATACGCTGGTCGAGGAAGGTCGCATCATCTCTGCTTGCGCGCCAGGGAACGAGTAACCACCTCGAATGCCTGACGGTCGAGACCTTCGTCACACGGTGCGAACCGGTGGAGATTCCCGTTGCCCCTCTCTGAACGCTCAACCATTGTGCCGTCCTCTCGGCGGTTCTCGTCGGCCTCGTGGCTGAGCAGGCCGTATGCCGTGAGATCTTTGTGTCGGTTCCATGTGGCGTGCGGAAGCGTGTAGATAGCCCTTCGGTCTGCGCCAGAAAGGGTTGAGGATGTCATAAGGCGGTGTCTAAACATCAGCCACGCGGCGATCTCCGCGTCTTCGAGGACGTGGACCCAGCCGTTCAGAAAGAACTTTGCTGGAATGGATACGACATCATCGCTTGGTACGGGCTTGCTGTAGCCGCTCTGAGTGCCTGTTGGCAGAGTACCGGACTCAACAAGGAACTGGGGCTTCTTGTACTTCCCGACACCGGAGTCGGTGAACTCTACAAGCCCCACATCTTTGTCAGCAAGTCGGTCAAAGGCCGACTTGATCTGCCGGCCATGGTTTGTTCGGGGAGTGACAGACCTCTCGCTTCCGCCAGTCGCCTCGGAGTAGGCGAGTACGAGCTTCCTCCAACACAGCGACGAGTCGTGCGACTCTATAGGGAGGGTTCGCAGGGCGTGGGTGCCAGTTCGGTGGGCCTGCGCTGCGAACAGCGCCACCAGTTCGAGCTTCAATGCCAGGCCACGAGGGGATGGCAGGCGTGCGAGCACCGGACGTTCTAGCACGGGGGGTGGTGGGGCGTCGTCGTCGAGGTTGTCGTCGAGCGGCGTGTCTCGTGCGATGAAGGCCGACCGAAGGAGGATGGTGTCGGGTTGACGCCCCTGTGTCCATATCTCCGTCAGTGCCTCACGCGCCATTGCCTCAAGATTGCCTCTCTCCGATTGCGCGAGCCCGAGAAGTCGCCGTCGCCGAGTGTCTTGCTGTCGTTGTGTCGCGGGCAATTCTCTACTCCTTATGCGCTACGGCTTGAAACATCAGTTACAGCTTTCGCTTCCTCCTACAACGAGATTCCAGATGCTTCAAGCCGTATTCTACGTCGCTGTAACCTCGCTGGCAAACGGCTGGATTAGCGCGGATGCTTGGGGTACCGGCCCGAAAAGAACGGAGGCAAGATGTCGAACCTGCTGGTCTATTCCCTCGCGTTGCTTCCGCCGGGGATCGCCGTCCTCGTACGCGCAATTGGAGCAGTGATGATTGCAGCTCGTTCGCTCGGTGGAGACACCGCCGCACGAAACCATGCGCACCGCCTCGTTGTAGACCTGCTCTCCCCACGCGACCGGCGTACCAGCGGCCCACAGCGTTGGCATCCAGCGGTGCGGTGTTCCCTTGCCAGCCATGACAGCGATTCGCGGGATGCGCGTGGGCGGCAGCATTGAAACGGTCTTGCCGCCCTGGTAGCCCGCGATGAGCAGGTCAACCTCGCCAGAAGCCAGCCGTCGCGACTTCCGATACACCGGATTCGGGACGGCGAACTTACCTCTGCCCTCCCACTCCTTGGACGCCTCAACCTGGCCTAAATCCAGCTTGACAAGGGCTTTCGAGAGCCCAGAGGTGGTTCGGATAGTGTCCAGGAAGGCCCACTCAATGACGAAGGGGGCCAAGCCCCCAGACCCCCTTACCGTGGTTGCGGCGGCGGGTCGAATATAGATTCGGATGCTCCACCAGATGTTTGATGTTCCAATACAAGGTGACGGCGTCGGTCTGGATAGCGGGCAGGAAAGATTCGGGCATGGCGGTGGCCTTCCACGAACGGTGGGGACGCCGCCCAGGTACGGTCGGCCCGCCGACCCTGGCGTCCAGATGAGATACGGGATAATGGAATCGGTGTGTCGTGGATGTTGTGGCGAGCTTGGAATCACCACCGGCCCGGTGGCAAGAAGGAGCGGTGGTGACGGCGAGCGGCAGGCCCGGCCAAGATCTTTCAGCAGTGCTGAAAGATTCTCCTCAGCCGCTGGGCGGCGCGGAGGCTGGCGAGTTCGCCGATCTGATCGCCGTGATCAAGCAGGCGCAAGTCAACGCGTTCCGGGCGGTCAACCGGGAGTTGATCGCCATGAACACCAAGATCGGCAAGCAGATCAGCCAGCGGAGCCACCGGAAGGAGAACCACCATGGCCGGAAACACCGAGATTGTCGGGCCACGCGACTGGCAGCCGCACCCGACGACGCTCTCCTTGTCACGCGGGGGAATGGACCTGGCGCGCTCGGCGCTCAAGCACCGACATGACGAGTTACGAGCGCTGCCGGAAAAGTCACGCCCACCAGAGCATCCCGGCGCCTCTGCGGCGCGTTTTGTTGCCACAACGAACCTGGCGCGCCACCTCAGCGAGGTCATCGACCAGTTGGACGCGGCTCTTGCCGGGGACCCCGACGAGGACGGCATGAGATGGGTCGTCGAAACGATCCGGTACGGGCACATGCTGGTGATGGGTTCGCCCGCCGCTGTCGGCTTCCTTCGCGAACTGCCGAATCATCGCATCGATCACTTGTTACGCCACGCCCACATCGCCACCAGCCCGGAAAATAGGGCCAAGGTGAGGGCCATGCTGGGTGTGCCGACAAACGAGCGGTGATGGAGAACGGGCCCCGCAGCGTGGGGGTATGGGGGTCGTTCCCTATTTCGATTACGGTCCGCAGGGCGCTTCGTTGTCCGTCATGGTGGGTTGAAAACGGGCAGCGAAGCGCGCGGGGGTATGGGGGTCACCCCCCATTTTTATGACAGCATTTGGCCACCGTGGGCCGCTGGCCGCCCCGGACCGCGTACCGGGGATGCCCAGAACAGTCCCAGGCGTCACAGACGGCCATTGCTGGCGTTTGGCGCATGTTTCCCGCGTTGGATGCCGGCGTTTTCGGGGCCGACGCGCTAGAATGGGAACGTTGATCCAAGCGGCGCCGCGAACCTTGAGACGGCATGGCCGCGAGCACACCCTCATGGCGTGGGAAGGAAACCTGTGTCACAAGAACCCGATGAGGTGGTCACCGCCGCGCACGTGGCGGAAGGCAGTTACGACGCCTCGGACATCACCGTCCTGGAGGGCCTGGAGGCCGTCCGCAAACGCCCCGGCATGTACATCGGCTCCACCGGCGAACGCGGCCTGCACCACTTGGTCTACGAAGTGGTCGACAACGCCGTGGACGAGGCGCTGGCCGGCTACTGCGACCGCATCGAGGTCCGCATGTTGCCCGGCGGCGGCATCCAGGTCATCGACGATGGCCGCGGCATCCCCGTCGCCCTCCACCCGACCGAGGGCATCCCGGCGTTGACGGTGGCGTTGACGAAACTGCACGCCGGCGGCAAATTCGGCAACAGCGGGTACAAGGTGTCCGGCGGCCTGCACGGCGTCGGCGTCTCCGTCGTCAACGCGCTGTCCGACCAACTGGTCGTCGACACCTACCGCGACGGCTACCACTGGCGCCAGGAATTCTCGCTGGGCGACCCGGTGGGCGATTTGGAACGCCTGGAGCCTTCTGACATCACCGGCACCACCGTCACGTTCTACGCCAGCCCCACGATTTTCGAGACGACGGTTTATTCGTTCGACACGCTGGCCACCCGTTTCCGCGAAATGGCATTCCTCAACAAGGGGCTGACGATTTCGCTAGCCGACGAACGCCCCAGCGCCGATTCCGACGACGAGGACGACGCCCCCCCGCGCGCGTTGACGTTCGAATACGACGACGGGCTCATCGATTACGTCCATTACCTGACGGGCAACAAGGACACGATCGATTCCACCGTCATCGCCATCGAGCAGGTCAATTACGAACTCCATATGGCGCTGGAAATCGCCATGCAGTGGAACACGTCGTACACCGAATCGGTCCACACCTTCGCCAATACGATCAACACCACCGAGGGCGGCACTCATGAAGAAGGTTTCCGCGCGGCGCTGACCACCACCGTCAACAAATGGGGCGAGACCTGGGGCCTGATCAAAAAACGCGAAGACCGCGTGTCCGGCGACGATATCCGCGAGGGCCTGACCGCCGTCATTTCGATCAAATTGACCGAGCCGCAATTCGAGGGCCAGACGAAGACGAAACTCGGCAACACCGACGCCCGCTCGTTCGTCCAAAAGGTCGTCAACGATCTGTTGGGCGACTGGTTCGAGAAAAACCCCGCCGAGGGCAAAGACATCATCCGCAAAGCCCAGTCGGCGGCCACTGCGCGGATCGCCGCGCGCAAAGCCCGCGACCTGGCGCGCTCCCGCAAAGGGCTGCTCAACCACACGGGCGAATACGGCAAACTCTCCGACTGCTCCTCCAACGAGCCGGGCGAATGCGAGGTGTTCATCGTCGAGGGCGATTCGGCGTCCGGGTCGGCCAAAGGTGGCCGAGACCCGCATATCCAGGCGATCCTGCCGATTAGGGGCAAAATCCTCAACGTCGAAAAGGCGCGGCTGGACAGGATTTGGCAAAACAGGGAAGTCTCCGCGATTTTCAACGTGCTCGGCACGGGCGTCCAGGACGATTTCAACCTCGACGGCCTGCGCTACCACAAAATCGTGCTGATGGCCGACGCCGACGTCGACGGCGCGCATATCCGCACGTTGTTGCTGACGCTGCTGTTCCGGTTTATGAAACCCCTAATTTCCGGTGGGTTCGTGTATCTGGCGCAGCCGCCGCTGTTCCGCCTGCGGTGGACGAACGCCCCGCACGAGCTGGCCTATTCCGACGCCGAACGCGACGCGTTGCGCGACGCCGGCCTGGCTGCCGGGAAACGACTCCCCGCCGCGAACAACAACCCGATCCAGCGATACAAAGGCTTGGGCGAGATGGACGCCGAGGATTTGTGGGAAACCACGATGAACCCCGAAAAACGGACCCTGCTGCAGGTGACGCTGGAAGACGCCGCCCAGGCCGACGAGATGTTTTCGATCCTGATGGGCGAGGATGTCGAATCCCGCCGCCATTTCATTCAACGCAACGCCAAAGATGTGCGTTTCCTGGACATCTGAGGAGTAAACAATGGCTGACGAATACGACGACACGCAGGTGGCCGAGGCCGAGCCGGAAGGCCCGGCTGTCCTGGCCCCGATGGTCGGAAAGGTCGAAGAAGTCGACCTGAAAGAGGAAATCTCCCGCTCGTACCTCGATTACGCGATGAGCGTCATCGTCGGGCGCGCGCTGCCCGACGTGCGCGACGGCCTCAAACCCGTCCACCGGCGCGTCCTGTATTCGATGTACGACGGCGGTTACCGCCCCGACCGGGGATGGAACAAATGTTCCCGCGTCGTCGGCGAGGTCATGGGCCGTTTCCACCCCCACGGGGATTCCGCCATTTACGACACGCTGGTGCGGCTGGCCCAGAAATGGGTGATGCGCGCGCCCCTGGTGGCCGGCCAGGGCAATTTCGGGTCGCCCGGAAATGACCCGGCAGCGGCCATGCGGTACACGGAATGCCGGATGGCCCCGTTGTCGATGGAAATGGTCCGCGACATCACCGAGGACACCGTCGATTTCCAGCCGAACTACGACAACAAAGAACAAGAGCCGGTGGTCTTGCCGGCCCGTTTCCCGAATTTGCTCGTCAACGGGTCGACGGGCATCGCGGTGGGCATGGCGACGAATATCCCCACGCACAACCTGCGCGAGGTCGCCGACGCGGTGCAATGGGCGCTGGACCATCCCAGCGCCTCCCGCGAGGAATTGCTCGAAGCGGCGATGGAACGCATCAAAGGCCCCGATTTTCCCGGTGGCGCGCTGATCGTCGGACGCCAGGGAATCGAGGACGCTTACCGCACGGGCCGGGGTTCGGTCATCATGCGGGCCGTCATCAATATCGAGGAAGACAAATCTGGCCGGACGCTGCTCGTGGCCACCGAGTTGCCGTATATGTGCAACCCGGACAATCTGGCGCACAAGATCGCGGATTTGGTCAACGCCGGGCGCCTGAAAGGCATCGCCGATATCCGCGACGATTCCTCCGGCCGCACCGGCCAACGCCTGGTGATCGTGCTGAAACGCGACGCGCAACCCCGCGTCGTCATGAACAACCTGTATAAGCACACGCAATTGCAGGACACGTTCGGCTGCAACATGTTGGCGCTGGTCGACGACGTGCCCCGCACGTTGCGGCTGGACCAATTCATTTCCCATTGGGTCATCCACCAAATGTCGGTGATTGGCCGTCGCACCGCCTACCGGCTTTCCGAGGCCGAAAAGCGGGCGCATTTGGACCGGGGCTTGGTCAAAGCGCTTAACCGCCTGGACGAGGTGTTGGCCCTGATCCGCGCCAGCCGCGACGCCGAAGCCGCCCGCGAGGGCCTCAAAGAGCTGCTGGAGATCGACGACCTTCAGGCCATGCACATTCTCAACACGCAGTTGCGCCGCCTGGCCGCGATGGAAATCCAGCAAATACTGGACCGGCTGGCCGAAATCGAGGCCGTCATCGCCGACTTGAAGGATATTTTGTCCAAGCCGGAACGCCAGCGCGAGATCATCTCCACCGAACTGGCCGAGATCGTCGCCAAATACGGCGACGAACGCCGCACCCGCATCATCGCCGCCGACGGCGATTTCTCCGACGAGGATTTCATCCCCGACGACGACATGGTCGTCACCATCACCCACGGCGGCTACGCGAAACGCACGCGCACCGATTTGTACCGGACGCAAAAGCGCGGCGGCAAAGGCGTGCGCGGGGCGGCGTTGCGCGAAGACGACGAAGTCGACCACCTGTTCGCCACGACGAACCACCAGTGGATTTTGTTCTTCACGAATATGGGGCGGGTCTACCGGGCGAAAGTGTGGCAATTGCCAGAGGCGGGACGCGACGCGAAAGGCGGGCACGTTGCCGGGCTGCTGAGTTTCCTCCCCGACGAGCGCATCGCCGAAGTGTTGACGTTGCGAAGCTACGACGACGCGCCCTATTTGCTGCTGGCGACCAAACGCGGGCTGGTGAAAAAGACGGCGCTGCGTTCCTACGATTCGCCGCGCCAGGCCGGCGTCATCGCCATCAATTTCCGCGACGATGACGACGAGTTGATCGGGGCGTCGTTATGCGGCCCCGACGACGACGTGTTGTTGATTTCCCGCAAAGGCCAAGCCATCCGGTTCCCGGCCACCGACGAGCAATTGCGCCCGATGGGCCGGGCGACCTCTGGCGTCACCGGGATGAAATTCAGGGGCGCCGACGCGTTGTTGTCCATGTCGGTCATCGGCGCGGATATGCCGCAGGACGACCGGTTCATCTTCACCGTCACCGACGGCGGTTTCGCCAAACGCACGGCGGTGTCCGAATACCGCCAGCAGGGGCGTGGCGGCCTGGGCATCAAAGCGATGAAACTCAACGAGGACCGGGGCATGTTGGTCGGCGGATTAGTGGTCCGGGAATCTGACGAGGTCATCGCCATCAAAGTGTCCGGGCAAATCACCCGGTCGGGTGTGGCGGACGTTCCCGCCAAGGGACGCGACACGATGGGCGTCAAATTCGTCTCTGTGGCCGACGGCGACGCCGTGGCGTTGATCGCGCTGAATCCCGAATCGGACGACGCCGGTGAGCCGGGTGAAACCGACGGCAATGCGCCGTTGGGAGATGGTGGGAATGAAACGTCCACGAATGGCGAATCTGTTACCGGACTAGGCACTTCGCACGGTAGCCTGGGACGCGGATTATCGGCAAACGCTGCCGATGACGGTGATACCGAGCCCGCCAAGGAGAAGAACGGTGAGTGAACAATCGCCAGAATCCGCCGAGGGCAACGACTCCGGCGCCGTCTGGGTTAGTTCCGGAAGCCCCGAGTGGGCCGACACCGTTATTAAAATCCCGCGCATTCCGGCGACCGGCCCGATGCCGCAGATGCCCCACCCCAGCCCGTCCGCGCCCAGCTCGTCGGCTTCCAGCCCGCAGACGCCGGACCCGGCTGACGGCGACGCTGCCGACGACGATGAGGCTGACGATGGCGCTGCTGACGACAGCGTGTCGGATGACGGCCAGTTCCAGGCCGCCGAACCCCCCGCCCCCGCCGAGGCTACCGAGGCGGACAGTGGTGATGTCGCCGACGGTGGTGTAGCCGCCGCGCAGGACGTTGACACCGCGCAGGAGCCCGACGCTGCCGTCCAGCCGCGCGACGAACCGGACGCGGCCGAGCCGTCCGCCGAACCCGTGTTAGACGAGCCGCCGTCCGACTCGGAGCCGGCGGAAGCGGTGGCCCTCGACGCGCCCGAGCCAGAATCCACGCAGGCGCAGCCCGACGACGTTGAACCCGGCGAATCCGAGCCCGAGGCGCAGCTTGGCGAATCCGAGCCCCCGGCCCCGGTCGATCAGGCCCTCGACGCGCCCGCGTCGCCCCCCGAGGCCCTGGCTGTTCCGGCGGAGCCCGTCCCGTTGGCCCGGCGTCGGCTGAGGGGACAGCCGGTGCCAGAGCCAGAGGGGTTCGAGGCCGCGCCCAACCCGCCGATGCAGCCGGGGTTGATCCAGCCTGCGGCGCGCGTGGTCCCCGAGCCGATGTACTCCGCGCCGATGCCGCAGATCTTCGTCACGCCCGGGGCGCCCGCCCCGGTTCCGGTGCCAGCGCCCCGTCCGGCCGTCACCGTGGCGTCGGCGCGCGAATCGTCCGGGCGTCGGCGGGCGCGCCTGCGGATATCGCGGGTCGACCCGTGGTCGGTGATGAAGACGACGTTCCTGTTCTCCATCGCGTTCGGCATCATCGGCTGGGTGGCGGTCTACGCGGTGTGGACGGTGCTGGCGTCGTCTGGGCTGTTCGACTCGGTCAACCAGTTGGTCGCCGAGTCGCTGTCCAGCCCGTCTGAGACGAACCCGTTCCAGATCCAAAGCTACGTGAGCACCAACATGGTGCTGGGCATCGCCGCGTTGATCGGCGCGGTCAACGTCGTCATCATCACGGCGGTGGGCACCATCGCGGCGTTCCTGTACAACCTGGCCGCCAACGTCATCGGCGGCCTGGAGGTCACCCTCGCCGAAGACTGAGTGGCCAGTTTGCGGCTGTTCGGCCGGCTCAAGTTGAGTCGGCACAGCCGAGTCGGTAACCTTGCAACGCGGCTCGAACAACGCCGCAGACCCCGGGCCCATAGCTCAGACGGTTAGAGCGCTGCCCTGATAAGGCAGAGGTCGCTGGTTCAAGTCCAGCTGGGCCCACGGTTTACACGTAAAATCGGTGGTTTTGGGGGACAGAAACCGGTCGAGTCACCTAAAGAGTGGCGTAAAGCTTTTTAAAACACTTACTACGACGACCGGCGCGCCGGTCGTCTTGCTATCGGATTCGTGGTCCAATCCGCGCCGAATTTTCGAACCGGGGGACGACACCAGAACGCTACGACGTGGGACGTGGGGAGGTCACGCACCGCTCGCCTAGTAGAACTCGGGGCCGTCGTCGCGCTCCGGTCCCTCGGGCTCCTCGGGCTCCGGTGGTGGCGGCGGTGGCGCGACGGCGCGCAGTGCGGCGATCAGCGCCGAGCCGTCGTCGACGCGCGGGTCCGCCGACGGTAGCGTCGGTGCCGGGAACGGCGTCGGTGGGTCCGGTGGCGCAGGTGCCAACGGCGGCGGCGTCGGTGGGCTTGGCGGCGTCGGTGGGTCCGGCGGCTCGGGCTCCGGCAGCGTCGGCGTAGGGTGCGCTGCCCACAGCGCCGTCCAATCTGGGTAGCCTGCGTCGGCGGCGGGTTCCACCACCCCGGCCCACATGCGCGCGTGGGCAGCAGCCAGCAGATCGTCAAGGGTGGGGGATGCTACCGCGCCGCCCGCCGCGCGGGCGGCTTGCTCCCGGTGGGACGATGGCTCGGGCACCGACGTAACGACGTGGGTTGCGATGAGGCGTTCGACGTTGGCACGTCCGCACTCGTCGCCAAGAGCAGACCGCCCGCCCGTGCGGGACTGCCTGAATGACCCCGTGGCGTCGAGGTATCCATACGAGAACACGCCCCCACGACCACGCTGGCGCAGTTCCACCCGACGCGCGGCCAAACGGTCGCGGAAGTCGTCGACCGACGACGCTTGGGACGCCTCGGTCGTGATGATCGACGCGAGGTCAGCCGCCCAGTCGTAGCCCGGCGGCGGAGCCGTTTTTTTGCGCGCGTGCGACGCCACGTAGGCCGCGTTGTCATGGCCCAGAGCCGTGCTGACCAGCGCGTCGTTCTCGCGCTGGATCGCCCAGTAGTTGCGCATCGCCGAGGACACCAACGACCCGGCCCGGACGTGGCTGTCGTGGTGCGTCCCGTCGGCGTCGGTCCAAGAGAATTCCGCGTCGTGGTCAGCGATCGCGTTGACCACCAGATGGTTGTGCAGACAGTGGCCCACGCCGTCCACCTGCGTCACCACAAAGCCGGCGTGGCCGGGGAAGCATTTAGCAAGCAGATCGAGGCCGATGGCGTGCGCTTTTTCGCAGGCGTCGGGGTCGTCGGCGTCGAGTTCGTCGGCTCCGAAACTCTGGATGATCTGGTAGGCCTGAACGCGGACTTTTTGCCGCGCGTACCGCGTCCGCGTTTGGGCGAATTCTTGCGCCGCCGTCGACGCAATACAACCCACCCCCGACGCGAAAACATAGCGGCCTGCGTCAGTCCCGTCGTGCGCGTCCCCGTCGAGAAGATAGTGCGCCAGACCGGCGGCACTGTTAGCTCGCAAAATCTTGCACACCGTCACCGCCAGGCCCCCCGTTTCGCGACGATCCGGCGCGCCTCATCGTCGTCTTGGGAGCCGAGCCGACGCAGCTCCCGGCGCACGTCGGCCAGCACCGCCGCCACCGCGTCGTCGACGCGATTCCCGGCGTTCAACCGGCGTGCTATTTGGTTGACGTTCACGCCGATTTTTTGCAGCTGGCGGGCGCGGGCGTTCGCCGCCTCGGCGTACGCGCCGTACGCCGTGCGATCCGGCGCAGAGGACGCCGACGCGAGGACATGGTGGGCGGGTCCGTCCGGGCGTTCGGCCATCGCCTTGACGGCGAGCCGGACGACCTCGGAGACGGACGTGCCCAGCGCCGCCGATGCCGCCATGAGGGCGGCCTTGTCGTCGGCGGTGAACCGCACCTTGACGGGGTCCAGGAGCGTTTCGCGGCGGCCCGATGCGTTGGTCATCGTGTCACCGCCGCGCGGGCAGGGGTACGGCCTGTACCCCTGCGGCGGCCAGCATCCCCAGTGGACCACAAGTGGTCCATTGGGGGCTGGCCAGGGGGAGCCGCTGCGCGCTCCCCCTGGACCCCCTGGAGTTGGCGTCGGCGTTCATCACGCCGCGCCATAGGAAAGTTGTCCCCAGGCGTTCGATTCCGCCGACGCCGCGACCGGCTCACCGTCGTACTCGGGGGTCGATTCGGGTACCAACCGGGCGCGCAGCGCGGAACAGAAGTCGGCGGCGTCGGAAGGCGCGTCGGGCACGTCGGCAGAGGCCCAGCCGATCAAGTCAGCGAAGCCGCAGACGACGCTGTACCACCCGGCACGCGCAGCGTTGACGGCGGCGTCGCGGAGATCATCGCGCCGCGACTTTTCACGCGCCAGATCGGCACCATTTTTCCGGCAGGCGGCGACGGTCTGCGTCGCCATTTTCAGCGCCTTGGCGGCGTCGGCAATCCTCACGTCCAGGTCGGCGTCGGTGAGTTTGTTGTAGTTCATGATCCGGTCCTACTTTCAGAATTAGAAGATGCCGGGAGAGTTCCGGGCGTCGTTGTTTTTTCGAAGGCCGTCGTCGCAACGACCCGAGCCAGCCGATATCAACACGGAGAGGTCCAGCCCGTTGTCCCTCACACGCGCAGCTTTGTCTTCGAGGTTTTTTTGAGCCACTGCGGCGCGTTGCGCCTCGGCGTCAACGGCCAACGCCGCCCAGCGTGCCTCGGCGTCATTTTGTCTTTTCACCCACGCGGTCGCGCTGACAACATCCCCGGCAGCCATCATTTCCTCATGCACCCGTTCGATAGCCGGACACCCGCGCTCATGATCAGCCTTATACGGATTCGACGGTTTGGCGTACGGGTTCCCTCCGCCACAGGTGCAGAAATCCTTGACGACCTTGATACGGTCGGCGACGACCCGGGCACGATTGTTTTCCCCCCGCCGTCTTTCGGCGTCGGCCTCCAGGACGCGCAGTTTTTCGGCGGATTCGAGCGCCAGTTTTTCAGTCAGGTCGTCGCCGTCCACGACGATCACTTTGTGATATGCGGGTTCGCCGTCGGCGTCGGTCGAGGCAATCGCTTTACGACTCATAATCTCGCGGCATTTCTCGACGACGCTGCCCGTCAAAAGCCCAGCAAAAGCGCGTTCCTCAGCCGCCCGGATCACATCGTCTTCGATGACCCCTAGCTGCTCCTTGCTGTCACGCACGCGGACGCTGATCTGAGCAAACGGCACCAATTCCGTATAAGGCCCGCTCCCCTCAAAGCCGGCGTTCACAAAGCACTCCACAGATTCCGCGCGCACTGCCAAAAACAACGGAAAGCGACCCCATGCCTGCGTCACGTCCTCGGCTTCAATCGTCTCGCCGTGGCGGTTTTTATAAGTCCCCGCGAGGCCGGACATGAACTCAGCCGGATCGTTGACGTTTGTGATGATGTTAATGACCTGAGACAGCCGCCGGTCACCATAGAGCATGTGCACGTCGAACGGCAAAGGGTGCACGTCGAATGCAGAAAAAATCCCCGACCGCCCCGCAAAAACCTTGAAAAAATCTACGGCGCGGTATTCATTCCACACGATAATTGGCTGCCCTCGATAGTGTTGGAGGGCAACCGCTGGACTGCCGGCCCAATAGATCGCGTCGTCATAGTCGAGGTCGGGGAAAAGCACATCGGCCAACGCCCGCGCCAGCAACTCAGCCACCGGCGACTTACCCATCTTCCCCCCGCCAGAAATGTGAGCATTAAGACGGAACGGTGGCGAGGGCTGGGTGCGCATAAAATCGGCCCACAGTTCCCGGAGCCGCGGCAAATCGTTGGCGTAGCCGATGGGTCGCTGTTCGCGAGCCTGCTTCAACGTCATCTCCCCATGCATCACGGCCTGCCTCAACTGATCGCGCGGCGTGAGTGACGGTTGGCCTTCTTTGCGCGCGAGCCGATGCTTTGCGACCTCGCCGCCCCAATCGAAATTCGCGTGCACCGCGTCCGCAGGATAGAGAAACTTCCCCTCGGCCTGCTGATGCTCACCCGAGTGGTCAAGGTACGCGACCATGTCCAAGAACGCCGACGGCGGCTTGACTTCCACACGCTCGGGCGCGACGCCGTACGCCCGAGCCACCTGGGCGATTGTGGCGAATGACTTGCGCAGCTCGGCGACGTGACAGTGCCGCGACTTGAGTGCGTCGAGCACTAGCGCCGGGTCGCGCTTCACGTCGTCCTCGGTCACGGTGTCACGGTCGTGCCAGGCGTACGCCCATCTGGTCACGCCCTTACGGTTGACGGCGTGCTGGACTTGCGCATCGGTCAGAAGTGTCTGCGCCGTCGGCTGGTACTCCGCGTATTGCATGACCCAGAAACACCGGCCACCGGTCTCGTTCGCGTAGGCCCACGGACCGCCCTCGGCGTATGGGTCGTCGTCCGTGCCCACCTGTGCCAGCAGACGAAGCGACTCCGGCAAAACAGGCTCCTCACCGAGGGGGTCGAAATCGACTAAATCGACTAAATCGACTGAAGCGGTGCGCGGGGGACTCAAGTCCAGAGTCCCCCGCGCATTAGGGGGCTGACAAGGGCGTTTGATATCGGCAGCGACGAAATCGACTAAAACGACAGGATCTACTGAGGGCATACAGATATCCCCAGAACCGAGTTTTTCAGGAGGAAAACCAGAATCAGCCACTGGGGCCGCTCCCGGAAGCACGGGCGTGGCGGTGCCAGACATGCTCACGCCGCCCGACGTTGCCCAACGACGCGGGACGCCAGCCAGGCGTCGAGGTCGGCTTGACGGTACCGGACGCGCCCGTGCACGGCACCCAGGCGGATGAACACAGGGCCGATTCCTGCGGCGCGCCAGTTGGCCAGTGTTTTTGGTGTGACGCCGACGTACGCGGCGGTCTCGGCTGATCTCAGCGCGCCGGGATTGAAAGAGGGTAATTGGGACATGGCGGACATCCTTCCGGGTGACTTGTGCCACCGTCGTTGGGTTCGACGCCTTCGTCCCTTCATTGAGTTTTCACGAGGTAGACACGCCTACGGCGTAACTACCATTAACCATCATATCAGTCTTCACAAGTTGCACGCAAATTGCCCAATTGGACCAGTGACATAAAATCCATTAAAATCGACCCATGAACGACGACGCCTCAGCGAAAAAGAACGCCGCGCGGAAAACCCGGCTCAATCCAGGCCAGCACTCCATCGACCGCGTGAACCCCACCCCGCCAGCCACGCCAGGCGGCTCGTACGTGCTGCGGTGGTCAATGCGCGACAGCCAAGGCGTTTTCAGCTACCACACGTCCAAGGCTCCAACCAAAGGCGAGCTACGCCGCCGCGCCCTTGCCCGCTTCAACGAGCTGATGCAAACCAGCGGCACCGGCACCTGGAAGACGACCGACCCCATAGCCCGCTACATCGACGAAGTGAGTGCACCCGCCGTCGAGAAAGCCCCCCTCGAACCCAACAGCCGCCGACGCTACAGGGTGGCGCTCAGACAACTCGCGGGCGAATGCTGCGGCCAGCACGTCGACTCGCTGGGCCGGCTGCCAATCGCCTCAGCCACCCGATTCCGCGCCCTGGAGAAGTGTCTTCAGGAAGTCGCACGCATCCACGGCAGCGAGTCCGCCCGTCAGTGCAGGACAGTGCTGTCGAAGTACGTCATCCAACAACTAATCCGAGACCAACTCATCACGGGGAACCCGCTGAGGGGTATGTTCATTGACCTATCCAACGACGCGTCGTCACCGGACACACAGAACCGCGACGTCGTTAGTCTGACGCAGCAGCAGTGGGACGCCGTCGTCGCGTACCTGATTGCGCTCGACCCCGCCGAGGGCGTCCCGCCCACCAAACGGGGCCGGTGGACCCACGCCGACCGCGTCAGGCTCAAGCGGAACGCGATCGACCTCACCCTCCTTCAGGCCGCGACCGGCCTACGGTTCGGGGAGGCAAACAAGATCACGTGGGACCGGCACGTCGAGGTCGCCAAGGACGGAGCCGTCAACGTGACCGTCACGCGCGAGATTTCCAAGACCCACCGCGCCCGCACGATCGGCATCCTGGACGACCGAGTGGCCGCGCGCATCCTGGAGCGCCAGAACCGCGCCCAAGCCCCCACAGACCACGTTATCGGCGCGCCCAGCGACCCGTCGAAGGTCTGGGAAGAACGCAATGCCCGCAGCGCGGTCGAAGATGTATACACCGACGCCGCCCACGCCCTCGGCATCCCAGAGCTGCTCACGCCCGACGGGGGCGCGCACACCCACGTCTGGAGGGCCACGCTGAACACTCTCCTGATGGACAAAGTCCCCGACGTTGTGCGCGCCGCCTGGTTCGGGCACACGACCGCGGTCAACGACCAGGCGTACACGGACTTGACCAACGTTTCGGGCATGATCGCCGCCGGGCGACGGCTCCACCTCGTCGCCTCAGAGGTGGCGTAAAGAGTGGCGTAAAGAATCAGGAAACCCAGGGATATTGAACCACCCATCCGGGCAACCCAGAGTACAATAACAGCTTGTCAGAGCCACTTTTCCAGAAAATCGCCACGGCGACAAGAACGCGCACCATGTAAGGCAGAGGTCGCTGGTTCAAGTCCAGCTGGGCCCACCCAAGCACGAACGTTCAAACTCCGGACGTTGCTGGCGAGAACTACCAGGTCAAGATGCTGCCCGGATCGCAGCGATGCTGACCAGCCCGCAAGTCAGACCGACACCGACAATGGATCCGGCTGGCCTGCGCCCCCAAATTCAGGGCGTGGGGATGTCGTCTCGCCTGAAGGCACGCCAGTCGAACTTCTCGGAGGACGCGATCAGGGCGCGTTCTGCCAGGAACTCCAGGAGTGGTAGCTCGGGTCGAACCAGGAGGTCGTCACTGGTACCCGGCAATAGACCGGGTCCAGCGTCTCCTGGGCCGGAGCTCTTCGAATGAACGATCTTGCAGCGAATGTCGTAGATTCGGTCCGAAAGCTGGGCTAGAAGCTCTGGATCCTCAGTATGCACAGCCTTTTCGGATGGTCCGCCTTTTTTGACCAGTGCATCCTTGAGACCGAGGTCAACGATGACCTCCACTACGACTTCCTTTTGCGTGATGCCCTTAAGGCATAGATTAAGCTGCTCCCTTTCGCCTTGCCGATCCGCTCTCGTCTCTGTTGCCATGATCACTCGCAGCAACTCCTCGTCGTTGTGAGGGTCGAATGTCGGTGACAACACTATCTGCTTTACTGCCTGAAGGCGGTTCGCCTCACTGTACTTTGGGAAAAAGTACTCCAAAACCTGGTAGAGCGACCAGTACCTGAGAAGTGGGGGAATCCTACGGTCGAGTCCGGCTTGGTAGAGAGTGACGGGCGGATGGGGGAACCGCGACACCGGGAACTGGACAGGGCCACGTCGCCGACCTCGGCGTTCGTTACGCAGCGTCTGCTCGTCTTCCAACTTTAGCGGGGCCAAGACAGTCCCATGCAGCATCGCGACTTGGAGGAGCACCGCATCCGACACTGTTTGGACAAGGTCGTCGGCTTCTTCCGTTGTCGCGACTCGTACTGGCCAGAGTCTCATAGTCAATGGTGGACGCGCCTGTCGGAACATCAGTCCGGATCGCCGGGGGGTCAGCAGAACAGATGCCACGGCAGACCCATTACCAAACCTCAGGTTAACCCCTGAGTGCTCGTCGCGGAGATCGACGGCATCATCTGGTTCAACCTGTCTAGTTGCGGACTGGTCTGGAGTTGCGCGGAACAGGCTGTGACGAAAGGTGCCCAACTCGTCTCGCAGGGCAACCTCGACTTCACCCGTTTCTCTGTTCCATATGCCAACATGCCGCTCAAGAGACCGCCAGGATTCGATGTGGCACAGCATCGCTTCGGGTAATGACTCGTTGCGGATCTGGACTGTACGATGTGACCTACCCGCAGGAATCCCGAGTTTCAGGAAGAATTGAGTCTGCTCCACCAGATAGCCCGCGCTCTTTAGGGCACTGACCCAGGTGCCAACGTCCGGTCCAGACGGCATGAGTGTCTGGCTTCCTCCGTCGCTGCTGACGTCAAGATCGGGATCGTCTGTGTAGTCGGCATCAGACTCAGAAACTAGCTGATCAGGAGGGGGTTCCTCGGCCACATTATCTGCTTTGGCGAGTGGCTCATCGGTCATGTCATTACTCTACTTGTTGTGACCACCCGCGCCGTCGTGCCCGACGGTTCATCGGCTGCGTCTCTCTGCGTGAACCGACGGGCAGTAGCTGGATCGACACCGAAGCGCTCGCCGAGACGGCTGTAGCTCCAGCCTCTGGTGCGTAGTCGGACGATCTCATCGCGCTGTGTCTCGGCCAGTCCCAACCTTCGCATCGTGACGCCGCACCGCTCCAAAAACCGACTCACTGTGACCCGGTGGATGCCGAACTCGGCCCCCAGCTCGTAGACGGTCTTCCCATCCTAGTATCCTCAACGAGTCGGCCAACTTCGTACGGGCTTAGCTGCCGTAGCTTCTGGCGAACAGGCTTCGGAGGCTCGAACTTCCCTCTGCCGTCCCACATGGTGAACATTTCTGAGCGGCCCAACTCACGCTTGACCAGCGCTTTCGACGGTTTGAGGCCAGTTCTAACAACGTCCAGGAAGGCCCATGGTTGACACGTAAAATCCGGGATTTTCGAGCCACGAACCCGGCCACCTGGGCTAAAGACTGGGCTAAAGATTTTCGGTCGCGCCCCCAACGTCCACGGTGGAGTAGTTGGAGAACATGTCGATGGCGCTCAGGTCTTGGCTCCGTTGGCCGCCCTCGTTGCTGGTCACCCGCCGATGGCGCTCGGCTTGACGCGGTCGCGGTGGCCCACGCCGATCCAATGCCGGGTGGCGCTGGATCCCCGACGGTTGCGCTATCCGGGCCTGGGTTCACCAGTTACAGAGGCTCCCATGGGTTGATGACGGCGATGGGCAGGAAGGCGAAATCTTTGACGTTTCGCGTCGCCAACGCGGCGTTCCACGAGGCGCAGATGCCAGCGATCATGCCGTCCTCGGTGTGCAGAGCCCGTCCGGCGCGACGGGCCAGAGCACGCATCTGCCCGTATGCGCGGGCGGCTGGCTCGTCATACGCTAGCCGGACGGCGAACGTCATCAGCACCGCTTCGACGGCTTCTTCGAGTCCGCGCCGACGAGAACCTTCCGGCAGCGTGCCAACGCCGGCGAATAGCTCGCCTATGGTTACGGAACACACAGCGATATCGTCAGGCGGATCAGCCAGCCAATCCAGCACGGCGGACGACGGCTCCGGGCGTGTCACCTCGGAAATGACGTTCGTGTCAACGACTATCACGAGAAGTCCGGGAGTTCGCGCGGCATGGAGCGCGGTGGAATGGGGATTTCTTCGCCGCGCAGATCCTTGACCGCTTCGATCCACCGCCTGCCCCACATGCGGCCATTCACAGCCTGCTGGAGAATCGCGCGGACTTCGGCTTCCATGGAACGTCCAGACATCTCAGCCCGCTGTTTGAGCCCGACCACGGTCGTTTCGTCGAGTTGCCGAATGGTGAGCGTTGGCATAATGGCACCGCCTTTCTTGTTGCTGTCATTATGCTAGCACGTAACGAGGCCAATTATCTTCGCGGCCCGAAGGGCGACTCGTCGGTGGCATATCGTCGGGGCCTTGGGCCCACCGTCACACGCGGTGCGGACGTCCGGTGTCGGGGCGCAGGCGCAGCGTCCGACCGGCCACGCGGGCCTGGGACAAGCGGCGCAGCGCCTGGCGGGACAGTTCGGGGGCGATCTCCACGGTGGAGTAGTTGGAGAACATTTCGATGGCGCCGAGGTCTTGGCCGCGTAGGCCGCCCTCGTTGGTGATGGCCCCGACGATGGCGCCCGGTTTGATGCGATCGCGGTGGCCCACGCCGATCCAATAGCGGGTGGTGCCGGATCCCCGGCGGTTGCCACGGGAATCACCGCTGGTGGCGCGCGGTTTGCGCGGGCGGGCGTTGGTGCGGTCCCCGCGGTCAGGGTCATAGCGGCGATCTGCGCGCGGGTGTGTGTCGCTGGGGTTGGTGCGGTCGTCGCCGTCGGAATCCTCGCGGCGGCGGGCGTCGTGCTTGCGCCCGGTTGCCGGGCGGGCGGCGTCGGCGGCCTTTTTGCGGGAGGGATGTTCGCGGGAGGGGCGTTCGTTAGCCGGTCGGCGTGCCAGGTCGGCTAGGTCCGTGTCGAGGTCGTCGTCCTGGGCCGACGCCGGGCCGTCGTCGCCCACCGCCAACGCCGCCAGGGCGGTCGCCAGGTCCATCGCTCGCGCCAGGCGTTCGTCGGTGGAATCGGCGGTGTCGTCGGCTGCCGAGACATACCCATCCACGGCCTGGTGGACGATCTGCAACCGGCCCTTCACCAGCCGGTCGGGCACCTGGGCGAGCAATGCGGCGACGCGGTGAGCGGTGACGTCGGCTGGCGTCGGGATGGGCGTCTCGACCATGCGGACCTTCGTCGTCCGCTCGATGCGGCGCACCCGGTCGCGTTCCTTCGGGGTGACGAACGAGAAGGCGACGCCCTCGCGGCCCGCCCGTCCCGTCCGTCCGATGCGGTGGACGTACTCGTCGGCCTCGCGTGGCATGTCGAAATTGACCACGAGGCCGATGCGGTCCACGTCCAAGCCGCGCGCGGCCACGTCGGTGGCCACCAACACCGTGACCTGGCCCGAGCGAAGCCGCGCGACGACCTTCTCCCGTTCGGCCTGCGGCACGTCGCCGGAGATGACGGACGCGCTGATTCCCCGTTCCACCAACGCGGCCCCGACCTCTTGCGCCGACGCCTTCGTCCGGACGAACACGAGCGCCGCCTGGGCCTGTGACGTCGCCAAAATCCTCGACAGCGCGCCGATTTTGTGCCTCCCCGGCACCATCGCGTAGCGCTGTTCGACGCCCTCGACGGTGGAGGATTGCGGCGTCACCGCAATCTGGCGCGGATTGTGCTGGTGGGCCTCGACGGTGCGACGGATTTCCGGTGGCATCGTCGCGCTGAAAATGGCGGTCTGGCGTTGGGCGGGAACCTCGGAAAGAATCCGGTCAACGTCGTCGGCAAAACCCATCCGCAACATTTCGTCGCCCTCGTCCAAGACGACGAATGCGACATCGCCAAGGTCGAGCGTGCCGCGTTCCAACAGGTCGATCACCCGGCCCGGCGTCCCGACGACAATATGCGCGCCCGCCTGGAGGGTTTTTATTTGCTGGTAATACGGCGCCCCGCCGTAAATCGTGGCGACGCGCACGCCCGGTAATTCGGCGGCGAAATCCTCCAACGCCCCGGCCACCTGCAACGCCAGTTCCCTGGTCGGGACCAACACCAACCCCTGCGGGTGACGGTATTCGGGCAGAATGCCGACGAGCATCGGCAATCCGAAAGCGGCGGTTTTCCCCGTCCCGGTCTGTGCCACGCCGACGATGTCCTCGCCGCCCAGCAACGCCGGAATCGCGGCGGCCTGGATGGGGGTGGGCGTGGTGAAACCAAGACGGTCGACGGCGGCCAGCAGGAAATCCGGCAGGCCGAGGTCGGCGAAAGCAGATGTGTGAGTCAAAGAAAAAAGCCGTTCGAAGAAGAATCACAATACCCAAGGCCGGTGAAAACAGCCGGTTATCATCGGGCGCGAAAACCCAGCCTACCAGGGCGGCGGCAACGTCTCGGGGCGAAACTCGACAGTAGGCCGTCAGCGGGCGACTCCGCCAACGCGCCTGCCACGCGCCGCGCGGCCCCCGCACCCCCTGGAATCAATCGCTAGGCTGGGCGCATGGTCGCTGTTCCCCGTCCGCCGTCGCCGCATCCGTCGGGGGCGCTGCCGCCGTCGTTCCCGGCGGCGTTGGTGCCCCGGCACGTCGCCATCGTCATGGACGGCAACGGGCGGTGGGCCAAGGCGCGCGGGCTGCCGCGCACCGATGGGCACGAGCGCGGGGAGGCGTCGTTGTTCGACGTCATCGAGGGCGGCATTCAGGCTGGCGTGAAATACCTGTCGGCGTTTGCATTTTCGACGGAAAATTGGCGTCGCTCACCCGACGAGGTGCGCTGGATATTGGGCTTCAACCGGAATGTGCTGCACCGTCGCCGCGACGACTTGGACGCGCTGGGGGTGCGGGTGCGTTGGGCCGGACGGGTGCCGAAACTGTGGCGTTCCGTCATCCACGAATTGCAACTCGCCGAGGAACAGACCAAAGACAACGACGTGCTGACGCTGCAATTTTGCATGAATTACGGCGGACGGGCGGAAATCACCGACGCGGCCCGCGCCATCGCCCAGGCGGCCATGCGGGGCGAATTAGACCCGGCCAAACTTACCGAGAAACGCTTCGCGCAATTCCTGGACGAGCCCGACATCCCCGACGTGGACCTGTTCATCCGCACGTCCGGCGAGGAACGAATCTCCAATTTCTTGCTCTGGCAGTCCGCGTACGCCGAATTCGTCTTCAGCGACAAACTATGGCCCGATTTCGACCGCCGCGACCTGTGGGCCGCCATCGGTGAATACGTCCGCCGCGACCGTCGCTATGGCGGCGTGACGCCGACGGCCCAGGAGTGATCCGCGAAGGATTTTTCGGGCCGCCCTCTGGTACGTCCATACCGACCGGAATAAAATCTGCCCAAGGTCAACAGAGGGGGTGGATCATGCTGGCACAACGACGCCGTGTCACCGGAGTGATCGTGTTGGCGGCCGTGGCGGCCGTCGTCTTCGCTGCGGTCGGTCGTGCGGACGCGCCGCAGGCACAAGCCAGTCCGAACGGTTCCGCCGTGGCGGCGGCGTGCGTTCAGACTGTGTCTCCCGAGCCGTCGATAGCCCGCGGTTCCGTCGCCGTCACGTCTGACGCACAGTTGTTGCAATTGATCGATACCGGGGTGGCCAAACTCAATGCGGACAAGACGGCTTGGTTGAAGCAGGTCGTTGCCGACGAAAACAAGACCGCCCAAGCCGACGCGACCGATCCCGCCTTCGTGCAGAAAGTTGCGCAGAGCAAGGCCACGCAGGCGAAACAAGCCGTCGCCCAAGCCGCCGCGCAAATAACGCCGCCGCCGTCGTTGAAAGATACGTGTCCAGGCGGGTCGGATCAGCCCCAAGCGCTTGGAACGGGCGGCACCATGGGCATCGGTAGCTGGCAGCAGATCGTTGGGAAGCAATGCGTGACGGCATGGATCGTCCAACAATTAGCCTCTCGCGCAGACGGCTCCACCTACGATTACTACTATCTGTGGGTCTGGCGTGACGACGCCGCTGGCAACACGATCAGCCGCACTCAGATCAATACCCCGGAACTGTCCTTCGTCAAAGGTTCCGGCGACATCATGACGATGAAAAACACCAAGGGTCAAAGAATGACGTTAAACCTGAAAACCCTCAAACTCACCACGCATTGACGGTGACGCGTAAGGCGTTTAGGGACGTTTATAAATGTCGTGATGCCCGATGCGACGCCACACCAGACAGGGCTGGCCGTCGACGGTCGTGAATTCAAACGTGGCACGTCCGTCGGGGCCGGAAAATGACCATGTGACGGCGCAAATACCGCCGCCGTTGCGAATGCGCTCGAAACGCAGCGCACTTGGCCAGACGAAATGCGCCGGCTCGGATTCATAGGCGACGACGGCTGGCAAGAATACGTCAGCCAGCCACCGTTTCACTAAAGCCCGTTCGGCGGGAGTCAGGGCGTTGAAGTCTGCGAGAAAGGCGGGCAAACGCAGATATCTCACGGCAGGTCCGCCAAGAAAGCGTCGCCATCGGCATAAAGCGTGCCCTCGCCGGCAGTCACCTGACGGGAAGCCTCGGCCTCCTTCTCCTGCCAATCTTGCGTCCAAAACCATGCCTGCGCGGCATCGACGGCAACCTTGGGTATCAGCACGAGGCGTCCGCCCTCCTCCAGGATCTCCACCTGGGCGCCCGGCTCGTCCAGATGGTAGGTCCGACGCACCGACGGCGGGAGCGCGATGGTTCCCCGGCTTTGCACGCTGACGTAAACGCTCACGCCTCTACCATAACAGCAGCAAAGCTGCAATGCGCTAATGGTGTTGACGACGCGGTCCTGTGGAGCTGAGTACCACTCGTGTTTTCAGTGGTACACTTCGCTCATGCCGACCATCTTACCCCGCGTCCAGGTGACGGTCACCGCCGCGCTCGACGAAGCCTTGTCTGCCGCGCGTGACGCATGGCCAGGTATGCCGCGCAGTGAAGCCATCAGCCGTTTGGCGCTGCTTGGGCGCGAGACGCTGACGGCGGCGACGCAGGAACGCCGTCAGGCCCGCCGGGACGCGTTGGCGGCGACGTCGGGTGTCCTCAAGGACGCCTATCCGCCTGGGTACCTGGCTGAGGTGCGAGCCGATTGGCCGGCATGATCGTCGTCGACTCCTGCGTCCTGATCGCACATCTGCAAGCGGGGGACGCCCGTGCGCCCGAGGCGCTAGAGATCTTGGACACTGAAGAAGAACTGCTGATTCACCCGTTGACGGTGGCGGAGTGTTTCATTGGCGCGATCCGCACGGGACAGGAGGCCGCTTTCCGCGGCGCCCTCGTCCGCATCGGCATCGAGGTGTGGCAGCCGGACGCCGAGCACCCGTTCCGCAGCGCGCGTTGGCGCGTCGAAAACCGCCTCAAGCTGCCGGATGCGTGCATCCTCGACGCCGCCGAACATACAGGCAGCACCCTGGCCACGTTCGACGAAGCCCTCGGTGCGGCAGCCCGCACGATCGGCGTCCCGGTCGTGGGCGTCTAGATCGCTACTTGATGTCGTCCCGCGATCAGCTCGACCTTTCGTGTGGTGAAATCCGCGCCGGGGTGTGCCAATGGTTCTACATGCCGTGTGAAGTCCGACATGTGGGCCGAATGCGGCGGCCGTTGACACGTTGGGGGGGGGGTCGAAGATTTCTTCATTGACACTGAGGAGGCCGTGGCATGTCCACTTTCGACTTGGCGACCGCTGCTGCGGCTGTCTCTGATCCCACGACGCCGGCCGCCGACTTGGCCGCGATCGCAGCTGATTTTCCGGGTTTGCGCAGTCAGGTGGCCTCGCACCCCAATGCTTATCCGGGGCTGCTCGACTGGTTGGTCGCCCAAGGTGACCAGACGGTGACCGCTATCGTTGGCGCGCGTCGTGTCGGTTTGCCAAGGCCGCCGACTTCGCCAGGAGCGTCTGCGAACTCCGCTGTGACGATGCCATCTTTTTCTCCGGCGCCGGTGAAGAAGAAGCGCGGGAAGATCATCGCCATTGTCACGATTGTTGGTGTCGTGGTTGTTGCGGTTGTGGTGACGTGTCTGGTGGTGTTTCTGCCAAAACCTGTCGATCCCAACGGGCCGGTGCTCAGCGACGCGCAAATCGACCAGGTGCTCAACAGCCAAACGATGACGGCGTGGCTGTCCAGTGGAACGTCGTGGAGCCCCGCTAAACCTTCCGGGGAAACGGACACCGCTTGTGCAGATTTTGGTGAGTCTTCAGGTTCCCCGACCGATACGTGGAACGTGGTTGGCTGGTCCTCACCAGCAGCAAGAACCGGGCTAGTGGATGCCGGGAGGTACGCGTACGCCGCGCGCTCATGCCAATCGGTGGCTGATGTCATGCGTAACCATACTTCTCTCTTCATAGGAGACGCAGGACTGATCGGTTTCATTCCGCCGGACTCAACCGGTGGGTGGAGTGTGACATTCATATATGGGAATGCTGCTATGGATGTTAGGGCGACCTATGACGGCACGGCGTCGGCATCTCTCGACGACGTGATGAAAGCTGCCTTCAACGGCCGTACTTCCGAAGATTTCATGAACGACCTCGTGACGACGATGAATAACGTCGCCGCTGGCAAGCCTGCTTAAGCGAAACAGCGAAGTAGGCATCAGACAGACTCCCTCACTCCGCATGCACCGTAACGCTGTACAATAGCCGTACAAGTTATCCGAAGGAGGGGCGATGAGCGTCACGGCGACCGAGGCCCGGCAGCGGTTGTTCCCGTTGATCGAATCGGTCAACGACGACCGCGTAGCCGTCCATATCACGTCACGGAAAGGGAACGCCGTCTTGTTGTCCGAGGACGACTACGACTCCCTCCAGGAGACCGCCTATCTGTTCCGGTCCCCGGCGAACGCCCGCCGCCTGTTGGAGGCCGACGCGGCCCTGCGGCGCGGCGAGGGCATCGTCGCCGAGTTGGATCGCGCGTGAACATCGTTTTCGCACCCCAGGCGTTCGAGGACTATCGCTATTGGCAGCAGGCCGACCGGGTGACGTTGCGACGTGTCAACCGCCTCATTGATGACATCATGCGCGACGACCCGTACACCGGGCTGGGCAAGCCGGAACAGTTGCGGTATGTCGACGGCTGGTCGCGCCGAATCGACGAGGAACACCGCCTCGTCTACCGCGTGGTGGACGGCGACCTGCTGATTCTTCAGGCGCGCTACCACTACGACGGCTGAAACGAGCTGCTACCCACGCCTTGAGTTCCTGGGGTCTGCGTCAACGGCACTGGGTTCACACGTCGGCGTCGACCCAGTCGAACGTCTTGGTGACGGCCTTCTTCCAGTTGCGGTACAGGCGGTCGCGCTCGCCGGTGTCGGGCGCGGGAGTCCAGCAGGTGTCTTGCGCCCAGTTGGCGACGACGTCGGCCTGGCCGTCCCAGTAGCCCACCGCGATGCCGGCCGCGTAGGCCGCGCCCAGTGCCGTCGTCTCGGCCACGACGGGGCGCACCACCGGGACGCCCACCTGGTCGGCCTGGAACTGCATCAGCAGGTTGTTGGCCGTCATGCCGCCGTCGACGCGGAGTTCGGCCAGTGTCACGCCCGAATCGGCCTCCATCGCGTCCAACACCTCGCGCGTTTGGTAGGCGGTGGCCTCCAGCACGGCGCGGGCGATGTGGCCCCGGTTCACATACCGCGTCAGGCCGACGACCGCCCCGCGCGCGTCCATCCGCCAATACGGCGCGAAAAGCCCCGAAAAGGCCGGCACAATATAGGCCCCGCCGTTGTCGTCGACCCCCGCTGCCAATTCCTCGATTTGCGACGCCGAATCGATCATCCGCAGGTTGTCGCGCAGCCATTGCACCAACGACCCGGCCACGGCAATCGACCCTTCCAGCGCATAGACGGGCTTTGCGTCGCCGATCTTGAAACACAGCGTCGTCAACAAACCGTTGGCCGAAAAAACGGGCTGCTCACCGGTATTCATCAACATGAAACAGCCGGTGCCGTAGGTGTTCTTGGCCATTCCAACGCCGAAACACGCCTGTCCGAACGTCGCGGCCTGCTGGTCGCCCAAGATTCCGGCCACCGGAACCCCCGCCAATAACCCGCCCGCGCGCACATGCCCGTAAACCTCGCTGCACGACCGGATTTCGGGAAGCATCGAGAGCGGAATCCCCATGTCGGCGCAGATTTCCGGAATCCATTCCAACGTGCGAATATCCATCAGCATCGTCCGCGATGCATTCGTCACGTCGGTGATATGGAGGCCGCCGTCGACGCCGCCGGTCAGATTCCACAACAGCCAGGTGTCCATCGTCCCCATGAGCAATATCCCGGCTTCGGCGTCGGCGCGGGCGCCCGGAACATGGTCGAGTATCCACGCCACCTTCGGGCCGCAGAAATAGGTCGCCAACGGCAACCCCACGCGGTCGCGGTACTTGTCCTGCCCGGCATCCCCGCCCAACGCGGCGATGATCTCATCCGTGCGCGTGTCTTGCCACACGATGGCGTTATAAACCGGCTCGCCCGTCAGCCTGTTCCACACGACGGTGGTCTCGCGCTGGTTCGTGATGCCCAACGCCGCGATATCGTCCTTGGTCAGATCGGCCCTGGCCAACGCCTGCGCCACGACCTCGCGGACGTTACCCCATACCTCCACCGGGTCGTGTTCCACCCACCCGGCGCGCGGGAAAATCTGTTCGTGTTCCTTTTGCGCCACTGACACAATGCGGCCACCGTGGTCGAAAACAATGGCCCGCGAACTCGTCGTCCCCTGGTCGATCGCCATGATGTACTGGTCAGTCATTTTCCGGTCTCTTTCTGGGCTCGCGGTGGATAATCCGGGGTGCCGGGGTCACCCGAGTGCCCGCATTGCACCCCGGTGGCTCTCCCGACACCAGCGTATGCCCGATTGCCGATCCTCACCGTCGTCGCCGACGCAGGGTTGCGTTGCCTGCAACACGGGCAATGCTTCGTTGTGCCAGGTGGCTGTCGTTGGCGACATGCGGATCAACGCCGGTTGCGCGCGATCAGAAACGGTGTCATACCTTCTTGCTGGCCAACGGTGGCCGGGATAGGTTTGAGCTACGTTCAGCGGGGAGGGTTGATCATGCTTTTACAACGGCGTCGTATCACTGGGGTCCTTGTTCTTGCCGCTGCGGCAGTGATCGCCTTTGCGGTAGGCGGCTGTTCGGACGCGCCAGTCGCGGGTCACCCTGCGCCGCCGCAGCAAGTGGCCGCGACCAAAGCCGCGCAAGATGCTGCAGATGATCCCGCGTTCGCCCAGAAAGTAGCAGAGGCCAAAGCCGCTGCCGCTGGCCCGCCGCCGGACGATTCCGCAACGCCGTCACTGAAAGACACCTGCCCAGTCGGGCCAGCGGGCCAAGAAGCCTTTGGAAGCGGCGGCCAGATGGGCGTAGGCGGCTGGGGCCAGATCATCGGGCAGCAGTGCGTATTGGCGTGGATTGTTGAAAACGTGGCCGATTGGCCGCACGTTAGCTATTACCTCGCAATTCGGCGTTACGACGCGAGCGGCAGCCTTTTGTTTCCGATCACGACCATCGACACCCCGAAACTTTCCTTCGTGAAGGGCTCCGGCGACGTGATGACGATGAAGGACGCCAAAGGCCAAACCGTCACGTTCAACCTGAAGACGCTCAAGCTCACGACGCATCGTGGGTGACCCCTGAGCGGGACCACCATCCGCGTGGGGCAAGAGGTGGCTGCCGCTAGCTGGTCGTCTGGAGCCTCATAGGTGTGTTATTCCACCTTGTAGTCGCGGGGCTGGCGGGCGATGCGCTCAAGTACTGGCAGCGATCTCGGATTATTCAGGGCTGTCAGCATGGTGTCGAATTGTTCTTCCGTCATGAGTGTCACGTCAGAACTCCTGAGCACCAAGGTTGCCTCGCGCAGGGCAGCGGCGACGACGAATGAAGACCGGGACTGCCCCACAGCCTTTGCGGCGCGTGTGATCGTTTCCTCGGCCCCAGCGTCTAAGCGTGCTTCAATTCGCCGGTCCTTCATCAAGACACTGCTGCTCATAATCGGCAAGCGTACGGCGTTTGTACGGCGGAAACAAGGCGAGGTCACTCACCACACCCCGGGATATCGGTCCGATGGCATTCGTCTTCGTCAATCGGAAAGTAGCCGCTGGACCGCATCCATCTCAAGTGCGAGCCGTCCGCCAAGTGCCGTCAACCCGAACCCGTGGTGTGTGTAAAGGACCGCGCTTGAGCGTCGATCGGGTCCACCACGACAAGTCGGCCACCAGCCCGCAAGGACGCTGCGAAGATGTCCTCCAACGCTTGGAGCAATACCCGGCTTCCTAGCCTTTGGCCTTGCGAGCGTCGGTCGACAGCCAGCTTGGCAATGAGATAGCCCGGAACAGACGATTGACCGCCACTTTGGCGGCGTGTCAGGTCTATTTTGCGGACCAACGTTGGCATGACTGCCGAATAGGCAATGACGTGCTTGTCATCGCCGCGGCTCCACACGCGCACGCTCGCCACACCCTGATTCTGTGCCCGGTTGGCTTGGGAGCGGAGCCACTGGTCGAGTTCGGGTTGGCCACACTGGAATGCGGTCAGGATATGGTCGGATCTGATAGCCGACACGACGAAATCTGTCATGCGGACCGCCCCTGATAGGCAAGCCGGTATGTGCCTCGCCGGACTCGTTCGATTTGACGTTCATTCGTCAACGTGACCAAGGCGACCGCGATGGCATTCCTGGTCGTCCCCGGCATCATTCCCTGTATTTCTCGCACGACGCTGCTGGTCGTCCGTTCGGTGTCATGGTTCGGGAAAACGGTTGACAACTGAGCGCGGAGCAGCCCGACAGCGGACGTTGCGGGCTGTGAGTCGCGCGCAGAGGGCTGCCAGTGCGTGACCGAACCCATGCCGCTCGGGGTGAGTCCGGGGTCGGTAGGTGTGGCGGGTGTTTCTGCCGCCGGAACCTGTACGGGAAATGTTTGGATCCGTCCTTGGTCGAGGTAGTCAACGGCGCGCCGGAGCATCCGCGCTTCGTCGTCTCGCAGGTAAACGGTCGCTGATTCGTAAACGCCGTCAACGAGACGGGGTGTTTGCGCATGTTCAACGCGTTGCAAAAGTCTTGCGAGCGCGTCGTGCAGTTCTGTGCTTGCGGTCACTGGTAGGTCCCCATCCGTGTGAACAACGTTCACTCTAACACAAACAATATGTTTTTGTGCGTGTTCCGGGGAATCGTTCCTTCGCCGGTCTCGTGATTGTTAGCTGGCCGCTGGGCGGGGGTTGAGTCCGCGCCTCGACATCAGGGCCGCCAGGACAGCGGCGACGACGAGCAGCACCAGGGAAATCACCTGGCCGGTAATCGCGGTCTGGCGGACGGACTGGAAGGCCGGGTCCGCCCAGGCTGCTTGCGCGCCGAGCGCGGCGGCCTGCGTCGTCAGCTTCGTCATGGACGAGGAGATCAAGATGCCGCCCAGCGTCGGCGCCACCAGGCCGATGACCCACTTGACCACGACCCACCAGTGCTTGAAGAACCCCCACCCGTCGATCAGCGAGAAGATCAGGCCGAACCCGATCATGGCGATGCCGCACGACCCGCAACACCAGGTGTCGACCTTGGCCACCACCGCGATCACCCCGACGAGGTTGTCGGCGTTGGCGACGAGCACCATCGCGATCAGGCCGGCCACCACCGCGCCGAGCCAGGTCATCGCAACCAGGAGATGGAGAACCCGTAGCACCGTGTGCAACGGTTGCGGCACGATAGAGCGCCACTTGGGCGACGACGTTGCACGACTCATGGGCGTCATCCTAAGCCGCAGGGTTGTGCGTCGTCTCTTTGACCAGACTGTGGCACGCCGTCGCGCCGCAGCGGCGGTCAGCTCGCCGGGTTGGCGAACAGCGCGACGAACTCCGTCGACCCGAGGATGTGGAAGCTGGCCGTCAGCCGGGCGAAGGCGCTGGACGCGTCGTCGGCGACATCCAAGCGGTCGACGTCGAGCGCGGTGACCTTGACATGGTAGTGGTGGGCGGGGCCGGGCGGCGGGTAGGGGCCGCCCCAGCCGGCGTATCCGTAGTCGGTCGGCCAGGTGCGCGCGCCCGCGGGCAAGGGCCCGCCTTCGGGGATCGCGGTGACGCCTCCCGGAATGTCGGTGACGACCCAATGCCACCAGCCGCTGCCGGTGGGCGCGTCTGGGTCGAAACACGTCACCATGAAGCTGCGGGTGCCGGCGGGAGCGTCGGACCATTCCAAGTCCGGGGAGATATTCTCGCCGCCGACGCCCGGTTCGGCGTAGCGCAGCGGTATGGGCGCGTCAGCGGTGATAGCGCGGCTGGTGATGTTCACGGCAGTCTCCATTCGACGACAACGCCGACGGGTTTCGGCGTTTGAGAGCCCTCTGCATCAGTCCCGATGAATAACGCTCTTTGGATCGAGAATACCGCCGACGCTGAGAGCTTTTAGACGATGTCGACGGGGCTGCCCGGCAGCACGCCCTCCAGTTTCGCCAGGTCTGCCGGGTGCATCCGGACGCAGCCGTGCGACAACGCCGCGCCTTTCGTGCCGATCCGGGCGTCCGCCCCGACGGGCCCGTGGATGGCGGTGATCGCGTCGCCGGAACCTTCGTAGTTCTGGATCGCGTTCGAGTGGGCCGACAAGAACAGCATGATGGGCCCGAACCCGGGTCCCTCCGGCGGGCTGAGGAAGGCGACGAAGAAGTGCCCCGTCGGGGTGGGCGTCGCCTTCGTCCCGACGCCCACGGGCGCGGTGAGCACCTTCTTGCCCGCTTTGTAGAGCGTCAGGGTGCGCTTTTCGGTGTTCACGACGATGCGGTAGGGCGTCGTCGTGATCGTGACGCCAGCCGCCTTGATCCAAGCCGTGTCGCCGTTCGGACGCCGTTGCAGGCGCACCTGGAGCCACCCATCCTGCTGGGCGATGACCGGCAGTTTCGACGGCGTCCCCAGCCATTGGTCCAGCACCGTGCCGACCTTCTTGCCGCCGGGTTTGTCGTAGCGGGCGACGTTGCTTGACAGATTGGCGATTTGGTACGACGTCGGCTCGGGCGGGACGGTCGGCGTCGGCGTCGGCGTGGGGGTGGGGGTAGGCGTGAGGACCGGCGTCGCCGACGGCGTAACGATGGCGGCCACCGAGCGGGCCGGCGCCAACCGCGTCGTCAGCACCCAGCCGCCGAACACGAGCGCGAGCACCACGACGAGTCCCACCGGCACCCAGAACCAACGGCGGCGGCGAGACGGATATTCGGGATATGCGCGTTGCGGCACACTCACACGCCCACCATACGCGGGTCGGACGGGCGCGCGCGACGGGTGGGCTTCCGGGCCCGGCCCACGGGCGGGACGGTGTGGGGACACCGCGTGGCCAGACGGCGTAGGGGGACGGCTCGCGCCCGCAGAGCGTGGTGGTTCCCGCGCATTTCCGCGACATGCCGTGCGAGACCGGTTGGGAACCGCCCGCGAAGTCTGGCACAGTGGACGGGGTCGCAGTAGATAGGAATGAGGGGAACCCGTGCAGGTCGTCGTGCTCAAGTTCGGCGGGTCGTCCGTCGCGGACGCGGACAGCATCAAACGCGTCGCGGCGCGGGTCGTCGCCACGAAAAACGCGGGGTATTCCGTCGTCGTCGTCATTTCGGCGATGGGCGACACGACCGACAACCTCATGGACCTGGCGCTGAAGGTCTCCGCGAACCCCCGCTCGCGCGAGTTGGACATGCTGCTGACCTCCGGCGAGCGCATTTCGGCGGCGTTGCTGGCGATGGCCATCAACGACCTGGGGGCCGACGCGCGGTCGTTCACCGGGTCGCAGGCCGGCATCATCACCACCGGCAAACACGGCGACGCGCGCATCATCGACATCACGCCCGGCCGCATCGTTACTGCCTTACAAGACGGCGATATCGTCATCGTCGCCGGGTTCCAGGGCGTTTCGCAGACCACCAAAGACATCACGACGCTGGGCCGGGGCGCGTCCGACACGACGGCGGTGGCGTTGGCGGCGGCGTTGGGCGCGTCCCATTGCGCGATTTTCACCGACGTGGACGGCGTGTTCACCGCCGACCCGCGCATCGTCCCCCACGCCCGTCCGTTACCCAGGCTGCAATACGCCGAAATGCTCGAAATGGCCGCCTGTGGCGCCAAAGTGCTGCATTTGCGCTGCGTCGAATACGCCCGGCGCGAGAACGTTCCCATTCACGTCCTGTCGTCGTTCTCGGACAATCCGGGGACGTGGATCACCGACCGCAACCTGAAAGAAGACACCATGGACGCGATGGAACAGCCGCTGATTTCCGGCGTCACCCACGACCGCAGCGAGGGCAAAATCACCGTCATGGGCGTGCCCGACCGGATCGGGGAGGCCGCCAACATTTTCGCGACGGTCGCGCAGGCGGATGTCAATATCGACATGATCGTCCAGAACATTTCCGAGGACGGACGCACCGACATTTCGTTCACCTGCCCGATGGACAGCTCGTCGGCGGCTATCGACGCGTTGCGGGCCGTCCAGGAATCGGTCGGATTCCGCGATATCCGCTATAACGACGCCATCGGCAAAGTGTCCGTCGTGGGCGTGGGAATGCGGTCGCATCCGGGCGTCACGGCGAAATTCTTCTCCGCGCTGGCCGACGCCAACATCAATATCGACCTGATTTCCACGTCGGAAATCCGCATTTCGGTGGTCGTTGCGGCGGACGCCGTGGACCGGGCCGTGCGCGCCGCGCATTCCGCGTTCGGATTGGACGCCGACGAGCAGGCGGTCGTGTACGCCGGGACGGGGCGCTGATCGTGGGGTTCACGGGCGTCGACGCGCGACGTAGGATGAGGCCGTGATTTTCAAGCGCGTCGCGGAGGGGCATCCCTACCCCGACCACGGGTACCTGCAGCGGCAGTGGGCCGCGATCGCGCCGCAGGAGGTCAAGCTCGACCAGTTGGTCACCGAGAAGCGCTGCCTGGATCTCACGTCGTTGCTGGACGAGGATTCGACGTTCTACGGCGACCTGTTCGCCCACGTCGTCCGCTGGCACGGCGAGTTGTATTTGGAGGACGGGCTGCACCGGGCGTTGCGCGCCGCGTTGCAGCAGCGCCACACCATGCACGCGCGGGTGCTCGACCTGCCGGGTTAGGCGTCGAAGTGTCGGAAGGCCGAGATAGGCTAGCGGTCAACAGCCCGAGGAGAACACGGTGAAAAAAGTCGTCCAGGTGCTCAAAGCGCCCGTCACGCTGCTCGTGCTGCTCGCCATCGTGTGTCTCGCCGGCTACTGGGGCTACAAGCAGGTCACGGCGCCGGTCGCTGCCGCCGAGCCCATCCCGTGCGTCTCCACGAATGTGGGCGCCGCGCTCACGCCGAAAAACGTCACCGTCGCGGTGTTCAACGCTGGGACGGTGAGCGGCTTGGCTCGGCAGACGAATACGTACCTGGGTGCGTACGGGTTCCACGTCACCGGCTACACCAACTCGTCCGAGCAGGTGGACACGACGACGATCGTCGGGTATGCGGCCACCTCGCCGGAGGTCAAACTGGTCCAGGGCTTCTTCAAGGGGTCGGTGGCCAAGGGCGACGGGCGCGTCAGCCACAGCGTCGACGTGCTGCTCGGCAGTTCCAACACGAGCGTCAGCAAGCCGGTGACCTCCCTCAAGGTCAGCGGGCCGGTGTGCCTGCCTGCGTTGCCGTCCGCGACGCCGTCGCCGACCGCGTCCGCGAAAGCGTCGGCCACCGCGTCCGCGAAACCGACGCCGAAACCGTCGGCCACGGCCAAGAAGTAGACACGCCGAGGACTGCTGTTCA
>Ga0123357_10000338_pt1 | contig 44250 bp, 60 predicted proteins | sample TergutEmb28metaG_FD_89873 | JGI IMG/M metagenome (GOLD analysis project Ga0123357, IMG submission 89873) | Embiratermes neotenicus P4 segment gut microbial communities from Petit-Saut dam, French Guiana - Emb289 P4 | ecosystem: Host-associated > Arthropoda: Insects > Digestive system > Gut ...
AATGAGCTTCGCCAAAGAAGTCGCCGACCGGGTCATCTTCATGGACAACGGCGTCATCGTTGAGCAGGGAACTCCGCAAGACGTTTTCAGCAATCCGAAGGAACCCCGAACCCAGGACTTTCTACGCCGGGTGTCGCAAGCGGGCTAGCCACGCGGATGGTCCTCTGACCCTGACCGGCCTGTCGAACCTGTCGGTTTCACTCCAGCGTCGCCAACCCACGACACCACACGCACAACCGAAGAGAAAAGTAGAACCTATGGTATAGGATCAACTATATGACCATGGCCATATCGCTAAGTGAGTTCAATCGGAATCCTTCCCGCGCAACGCGGCTTGCCCGGGTTGGGTCGGTGACCATAACGGACCGCGGCCTGCCGACGTTCGAGTTGCGGCCTGTGATTCAGCCGTCAAAGCGCATGGACACGCTGGTTCGCGCGGGAGTTCTCATGCCGCCCCGGTCCAGGTCGACCGACCCGCTGCCCGTCTTCAAAGTGGATCCGGCGGTCGCGCGAGCCATCGTCGCGGAGTTTGAACGCGACAAGGCTGGCCGTGACTACTGATACGATCTGGGTCGTCGACACGTCGGTGGTATTGAGGGCGATGCTCGGCGACTCTGCATCTGCGAAAGCCTGGCTGGATCACCAGCTAGGCGCAGGTGAGACCGTCGTGGGCTGCCGGATGCTCGAACTGGAAATACGCCGGACCATCATCCGCATGGAGTTGCGAGGAATTCTTTCGCCCGGCCAAATCGACCCCGACGCATACCTGGGACGGTTAGCCATTGGCACCCAGCTCGACGCCCTGTTCGATGAGGCCACACGGTTGCGTCAAATGCTCCGCGCGGCCGACGCCCTCCACGTCGCCTTCGCGCTCAGCCTCGGCGCCGAAGCAACAACAGTTGCCACCCACGACGAGGAGATGGCTGATGCCGGTGCCGCGCTAGGTCTTGGCGTAGTTGACCCTGTCAGCGATGATTCGTTGCGGCTACTCAAAGTTGGCCGATCTGAGGTGACTAGGTTGACCATCTGACTGATGGCTGCCAAAGGCCACCTGAAATGGTGGGCTCGCCCTCCTTGGACTCGAACAATTCCCAGACGCGAAACCCTCTCACCGACCTGTGCTTGAGCCAGACCAGCGACGCGAACTGCCAGCTAGTGTATCACAATATTCAACAATTATTCAATAGGCTGAACGGCGGCGCCTATGTTGAACGATCTGAGCCAGCAGCTCGTCTGCTGCGGCCGGCAAGTCATCGCGTGCCGCCAGATCGCGAGATCGCCATAGTCGCCGCCTACCAATCTGGCGCCTCGCTTCGACAAGTCGCCGCGCAGCTAGACATCTCCCCGCACTGTGTCGCGAACTGCCTGCACCGCACGGCGTCGAATGTCAACGCCAAATCGCGAAGCTTTCCAAACAACTGACCAGTCGGCCCGAAGCTCCCACGTCCGCCAAATCACAGACTCTCATCTCCCTTCCGTCACATCCGGCATCGTCTGTGGCAGCAACTCCATCAATCCGACGCCCAACGCCTGGGCCAACGTCATGACGTGGCGCAAACTGGGATTCGCGGGACGTCGCGGTCGCGACTCGCCCTTTTCCAATTGTTGGTAATGGTGTCGGGTCAGACCGGCCATGTGGGCCAGCCGTTCTTGACTGAGATTCGCGCGGTGACGCTCGCGGTTCAACCGGACGCCCAGTTCGCGAACATACCGGGCCCAGGCTTCCTCCAACGCGGAGTTGGCGTCATAGGTGCGGCCGGCGTCATCGTTCATGGCTTCCACCTTGGCCGCCGTGCCGCCTTGCCATAGCGTGACCGGGTTTAGCATAATGGGTTTAGCAGCCGCACCATGACATCGCGAAAACCGGCAAAACCAAGGCTTTACACAATATCTCATATGTGATATAATGTCTGCATACCACGTGTGAGATGGGTCACAGCACCGGGCGTAGCGGTCTCGTGGCAAAGCAACCTAATTTTCGGGCGAAACGCCCAAGGAGACCACTATGCCAACATTCGAAACGCGCAATAGCGCTCCAACACCAACAGTCGCCGAAACCGCCAAACATGCAATCACCCCGCGACGGATATTAGGGGCGCTGGGACTAAGTGTCACGCTGCCGTTTGTGTTCGCCGGTTGCGGCCCCGCCGATGCCATGGGTCCGACCCACGACACCGGTCCGGTCGCCACAGCACCCGCCGCGACGACGCAAGAAACGGGGCAAAACGGCAACGAGGATATCGGGCACCCGACCTATATTTCGCTGTACGACCACCCGGACTATTTTGCCGGATGCATTTTGGACGGCGGTGGAGACGGTCTCGCTTCGCTCTCGAGCAATCCAGATGTAATTGGTGATGTCTGCATCGTGCCGTCCACAGATTATTCGCCGCGTAAAGCTGACATCGATATTGAACATATTCCGCTGGATCCAGAAGCAGATGTGAATACAGATTGCTTTAACTTGGCTTACAGTAGTAGTCGTCAGTTTTCCTCCTATAATGAAACCACTGGCGATTGCGTCATCGCGAATGTGCCGGGTGCGCCGGCGCAGTAGGTTTCGCGAATTCTGATAACCACCTTGCGATTCGCGACAATTTGACATAATCACTCAACATTTCAATATTGATCCGAAAAACACAAACGTTATATAATGCCTGCACAATATGAAATCGTGGTTTCATAAACGGTTTCGCGTAACGCGTAGGTGGTCGCGAAAACCCAGCCAATCAGCAGCCTCAGTAGCTACTGAGGGGTTGGATTTGGGGGAAAATCCAACCCCGTCAAATATTCAAACGCCAAGACCGGTTCGCGAGCGGCTCGCCTTGGTCGCACAGCTCTAGTTATCTCGTCGGTGACGTTCGCGGCAGCCTAACCCTTGTCCGCCAGGCGAACAACCTAACTTGACAGCACACCATTATGTCTGACACAATAGATATGTGGAAGTGAGGATCACCCGCCAAGCCCGTAGGCACAAACTCTCGTCCTCACGCATCCGCGAAGCCCTCGCCGGCGCAGCCTTCGACCACATGGACGGCGACATCGCCATCTACCACGGCACCGACAACCGAGGCCTGGCCCTCGAACTCGGCCTCGTCGCAGACGACCGGCACAACGACCGCCTAGCCTGCATACACGCAATGCCACTGGAATGGAGAAGCCGATGACAACCCACCGAGACCCGCGATTCCCTGCCACCATACCCACAGACGTCACCATATCCGACATCGATCTGGACGCTGAACCGTTCTATGTCGGCGGCAAACGACTCACCGAGACCCGCGCCCAGCAACTCGCCGGACGGCCATCCCTGACGGCCCCCGGCGAACACTCCCCCCGTCTAACTTCCGCGTCCCCCAGCTATTGAAAGACCGTCTCGCCCAAACCGCCCGCGAACAAGGCCGACGGGAATCGGACGTGGCCCGCGAAGCACTAGGCGAATACCTCGGCATCGCAGCATGACAGAAGACGAAGAACTAGCCACCTGGATCGAATCCGCCAACAACGGCCAAGGCCCCTGCCGATGACTGAGCGTCAAGGTGCGCCCTCAACGCCGGCACCAGACTGGCCGGCAACGGCACATCCGGCACGCTCGCATCTGTCCTCGTCGGCCCGATCACCAACTCGTTACCCTCACGCGACACCGCCCGCCTCACATGGACAACCCCCGACTTGCCATCCTTGCCGAGTGAGATATCCCTGCACGGTCGGTTACTGCGTCCCTAAACAACAGACGGTCAGGTTCCCTGAATGATAAAGGAACCTAGATATCCATGCAACTTTTCTAGCGTGACGCAAGAAAAGTTGCGCCATTGTCGTCGCGGTTTAGGGCGGACGATCACTAGAGGCCGGCTTCGGATAGCAACTCAGCTACCGAGACGCCGAGGACTTCTGCTATGCCCGTGATCGTCGCGAACTGTGGATTTGAGGGACCCGTTGATCCGCTTCTGCTCGACGACCTACCGTTTTCGACCAACTGGAACCCAAATAGCTTCATTCTGTTCACTCGCCCGAGTATGTGACGTGGCCAATACTGGACGGATCGCAGGAAACATCCGATATGACTTGGACGATGAACTCTGCCGACGATACCTTCTGGGCTGCTTGAGTGGTATCGCCATACTGCGCGATCACCTTGGCTGATTCAGCATTATAAGCTGCCATAAGTGCGTCGTCATCGATGCCAAACGGATCGACCGATGGGATACCGAAATCGAGCCCTTGGTCAAGCCCGCTTGATGCGTCTCTATGGCTAACTGTGAGCCAAGTCTCCGAGCCACATTGCGCGGTCAGCACGCCACCCGGTTGGTTGATCGGCGTGCCTTGCTGCGACTTGTATATTGAGTTTGTGTAATAGACGCCATCCTGAATGTTGGAAAAACCGCTGTTTTCAAGCGCCTCTGTGAACATGGCGGCCGCATCTTCACTTGAGGTGTTCGGCGGAACCACGACGGATGCCGACGCTGGGCAGGCCGGTATTCTGCCAGCAATGTCCTGTGCCGAACCATTGAGAAACAATGACGGGTACTCGCTCTGAAGTGTGTTGCTATCCACGCCCGGAAGGGCGATCGAAACAATCCCGATCTGAACAGGTGCATGCATATCAGCATTGTTGTCAATCTGAATGAACCCCTCGCCGCAATCTGCCTCCATCACAACCAAATAATCATCAATATTCCTGCATTGCTCGCCGTTGCTGGGTACTCGGGTCAATATCTTCGTGAACCCTTGGTCATGCAGCGTCGTGGCCAGAAGTTGAGTGGCGCTGTCCAGCGTCGTGAAGTCACAAAGATAAGAAGTGTCGGTAGCGGTGCCACTCTGAACAGTTGTGGTCGAAATTGACGAACTGCTCGGGTTTGGGAGCGTCGCTGAAGATGCACTAGAACTGCCGCTGCCTTGGGTGGATGCCCCGCAGCCAGTCAGCGTGGTCGCGATCAACGCCAGTCCGGCAACCAATGCCGCCCTTGAAACGATCTTCATATTCATGGTTGTCTTTCCTGTACTAGTTGCAATTGGGGATGGCCGTTACCCACTTGATGGACGGATCCGTGGCCGATCCGGCGCTGAAGGTCCACGTCACTTGAACCCAGGGATCTCTCAATCCGTAGTAATTGTTAGGATCTGCGGCCAAGTAGTCCGAAAGCGTACTCAACGCGATTCCCGTTTTCGTGGATGGGGTGCCGTCAATCTCGATTCCTTTGCCGACGCTCCAAAGGTCACTGTTGTCGCTCTGATAGAAGTCAATAATGACCGCCTGATTTGCGTTGGTACATACAGCAGATAGGGCGAAAGCGACACTCAAAGAAGTTCCAGTGATTTGCGTGTAACCTGCACAGGCAAGCTGGTCGACGTATGTTTGTACTTCGCTTGCTGCGCCGGATGTCTCTGCTGCGATGAAGTCCGTCGGACTGACGTTTCCAAAATAGCTAATGTTGTCGGTGTTGGTCGAAGTTAGCTGTGCATAGTCGGGAGAACTCCCGCAGTTGTCAGCAGCGCTCATAGTAGCGGTAACTTGGGGCGCCTGAGAAGTCGACTGGGTAGGCGCCGGAGTGTATGTATTGGTCTGTGAATTGGTCGATGGCGCTGTAGGAGTTATGGGGGATGCTTGAGGTTCGCATCCCGTCAGCGTCATCACCACGGCCATAACGCTGCCAATCCATACACCCTTCGTGATTATCCGTGTCGCCATGGACTTATGCCCTTATCTTTGTCTCGAAGCGCAGTTCACCCGTTCAAGGTAACTTGCTGGTATTCATGTTACCTTGAACACACTCTTGATGTGTGGGTATCCCAGATGGCGACCAGCCAGAGCGAAAGCGCGAACCAAATCTCGACGCGCTTCGAGTAGCGCTCACGCAGGAACTTGCGCGTCAACATCTGACGCTGGAGGACTTGTCTGGGCGCACCGGGTTGAGTCGCACGTCGATATGGAACCTCACCAACGGTGAGTTCGTGGGCAAGCTGTTGACGTGGTACGCGCTCGCGCAGGCGCTCAACGTCCCGCTGAGTTACTTCGCCCAAGCACTGGAGCTTCCGGCAGGGGAACATATGCCGCCATATCGTCCGGGGTGAGGTGCGAAGCCTACCGTCACGCGCCCGGCATGCGTTCGCCTGAAATCTGTTCACGCCCAGCCGACGAGGTCATCTCAGTGCAAAGCAGCATCGGCCTCGTTTGTCAGGCTCTGGGCATTGCGTAGGGCTGTCTTTCTTGTTGAGTCTGTCAGCCATTCGTCGCCGTATTGCGATTTCGTCTTCAGTCTTGTCAGTGAGCGCAGGGTGCTGCCGTACTCCTTGCTGACGCGGTCGAGAACGTCGGCTGCCTGGTCATGGTCGGGGCCGGAATAGCGCTCGCCGAGGCGGGCATAGCAGATCGCGTCGGCGGCCGCGATCCCGGCGAGGACGCAGTTGCCGATACACGCGTTGATCGCCCCGTCTGACGGATCGTCGGCCAATACCGCGGCGAGAGCGAGGTATTGCTGGGCGATGGCGAGACGACGCCGGGCCTCGGCTGAACCGCCAGGGGTGGTTCGGTGTTTCTTGGGGCTCATGATGCCTTCTTTGTTGTCACGCGGATCAGGGTGCGGGCGTCTTGGCCCATGATGGTGCGGGCGTCGCGCTGCCACTCGTCGACGATTGGCGCGCCCGCTTTTGCCATCGCGGCGAGCTGCGTTTTGGTGACAGTGGTGGCCTGAAGCGGGTTGCCTGTCCAGAGCCTAGCCTGGCGTTCCAAACCGTCAATCTGCGCAACCCATGCCTCACCGTCGGGGTCGAGGTCGTCGCTGGTGACTATCAGGACGTCGACATCACTGTCAGGCGTCGACTCGCCGCGGGCAACCGACCCATAGATTGCGGCACTCAGCGGCGTCGGCGTCAACCTGCCGACCGCTTCGGCAAGACGCGTCTCGAATTCGGTGCGCGCCCGGACGGCCGACTCGACGACGGGGGCCAAAACATGCTCGCGATTCAACTGGAAAAGACTGCCGCGCGCTGCCGGTATGGCCGTGACCAAGCCGTGCGCGACGAGACGCTCGAGCACAAGCACGAGCCCGTAACGCGACCCCCGGCCGGCGACCCGCTGTATCTGAGTAGCCGGCATGGCGGCGTCGGCTCCGGCAAGCACCGTCAAAGCCGCGCTGTCGAGCCCCGGCGCGACAGTGGCTAGAGGAACCTGTAAATCCATGCAACTATTCTAGCGTAACGCAAGAATAGTTGCATCTATCTACGGCCTGTCTTGCGCCCAAGGGAAAAACCGAGATTCACACTAATGATGCCCGGGCTTCTTGCGATGGTCCCGTCGATCATGGCACGCTGAGTCCGGCGAGCCAATCCTCAGCTTCGGCGAACCGCCAGTGGGGGGCCTGTCTGTTGCGTGTGCCTTCTGCCGCGGCTACTCGCGCGCCGGCCTTCGCCGGCTTACGGCCCAAGACCCTGTTCGGGGACTTGGATTGAAAAGTTCCTTCCGCACCTTGACTGCACTCACCAACAGGGACGGGTTGGGTGACCACCGTCACTTTCGGCAGGAAGTTACTTTTTTGGTTGCGCTGACTGCCACTATGTGGAAATTCTTTCTGCCAATCAATTTTGGTTGCCAACAAAAGAACCGTCCCAGTCACCTGCAATACCGACGGTGACTGGCAGGCTTTCACCGAAAAGTGGAACCCACCCTAGCCACGGCAGATCATTCCGGGAACAAGCCCTCGAAGGGGGTGTCGGTGGGTTCTGGCGGCAGAAGACAGACACGACGGACACTTCCGTCCCCCAACGTGTTCTATCGGTGATAACCCGTACAAAACCTCGGCACTTTTCCGGGGGACAGCCAGGTTTGTACGCCTAAACTACCTGGATCGCGGCAAACCATGTGGGTAATGCGTACAAACCTCCGTCCAGCCCCAAAACCGGCGAAGGTTTGTACGGGAAAACACCGCACCAGCACTGCTACCGTCGCGGTTTAGGGCGGACGGTCGCTAGAGGCCGGCCTCGGCTAGCAGTTCCGCTACCGACACCCCGAGGACCTCCGCTATGCCCGTGATCGTCGCGAAACGCGGGTTAGAGGGGCTGACGGAGCCCATCCGGCTTGACTGCTTGCCGTTTTCGATCAACTGGAACTGGTTGTGGGTGACGCCTGCAGGGAATGCCACGGCTTCCTGCGAAAGCCCACGTTCATGACGGAGGCGGCGAATTGCTGCGCCCAACCGCTTTGCGTGATCTTCGTCCCAAGCCATACTTCGATGATGTCTGCCTGGCACGGTTTGCACCAGACTGCACGGCGCACATGGTACGACGCGCAGGGTATAGCGTGCTACAGTTTGGCCTTGGGAACATCGGACCAAGGAGTGTGAGACTTTCGTGAAGAGCGCCGTCTTTTCAGCCATCAAGGATCAGTCCGACACCGTTGTCGGCCGCGTGTTCACGGTGTTCATGTCGGTGTTGATAGTCATCAATGTCGTCTTTGTGCTCGTCGACACGCTGAGTCATGAGCCGGGCGCGTTGACTGTCGCATCCCGCATCGTTGAGGTTGCGTCGGTCTCACTGTTCACCATCGAGTATTTGCTTCGTTTTTGGACTGCTGACTATGTTTACCCAGCACTCAGTCCGGCGAGGGCGCGTCTTCGGTATGTTGTTTCGGGAATGGCGATAATCGACTTGCTGTCCATCTTGCCGTTCTACTTGCCAGCCGTTATTCCGATGGATTTGCGAGTCCTTCGTGTCTTGCGGCTTGTGCGGCTGATTCGTGTGTTCAAGTTGGGGCGGTACAGCAACGCACTTGCGACCATCGGACGGGTGCTGAAACGGTCGGCGGCGGCTCTGGTTTCGGCGTTGTCGGTCGTCCTGCTGCTGTTGATTGTTTCCTCTGTTCTCATGTATTACGCCGAAAACGGCGCTCAACCGCTGAAGTTCAGCTCGGCGTTCTCTGGGCTATGGTGGGCGATCACGACGATCACGACGGTGGGGTATGGCGACCTTGCACCCGTGACGGTATTGGGCAAGCTATTTGCTGCCATCATCGAACTTTTGGGTGTTGCGTTGGTGGCTATCCCCACGGGCATCATCAGTGCTGGGTTCATCAGTGAACTTGCCAACGATCCCGTTGATCGGCAAGTCGATTCCTCTGACAAAGTCGGTCAGTTGGTCGGCCTCAAGGCGTTGTTGGATGACGGACTGATAGGCCGAGACGAGTTCGATAGCCTGAAGCGAGACGTGTTGTCGGGCATTGTTGGGTCAAGCAGAGATGAACAACCTTGACGGTTTGCTGCGGTAGCAGGTGGGCGCCGCGTTACTTCCATATGCCGGTACTAGGGCAACCTTCGGTAACCTTGGGCGCGTGGGGAACGCGCTTAACATCTCGTATGTCGCGGATATTTGGAGCCTGCTAACGGGGGTGGTCGCGGTGGTCATCGGGGCGCGGGCGGGCAGCACGTCGCTGATCGGGACGGGGACGGATGTGCTGGCCGACATGGCGTCGTCCGTGGTGCTGGTGTGGCGGTTTCATGCAGAACTTCACGGCGGACGCCCCAGCCACACCGTCGAGAGCCGGGCGCCTCTGGTGGCGTCGCTGGCGTTGCTGGTTGTCGCCGTCGGCGTGGCCGTCGGGCCATCGTCCGGCTGGTGACCGGGCAGGGCGCGTCCCCGATGACTGCGGGCATCGTCGTCGCGGCCGTTTCGGTGGTGACGCTGCCGGCTCTGGCCGTGGCAAAACTGCGGATCGCCGCGGACGTCGGCAGCCGGGCGCTGCGCACGGACGCGCTGATCAGCCTGGTTGGGGCCGCCACAGCGGCGCTGAGCCTTGTCGGGCTGGCCGTCACCGGGCTGTTTCACTAGACGGCTGCCGACCCCGTCGCCGCGCTGCTGATCGCCCTGCTCGCCGGGGTGACGGGTGTGCGGGAATTGTTGCAGCGCGCGTCGTAGGCCTGCGGGACTAGCCGCAAACGGCAGAATGGCAGCATGCTATCTGTTCGGGTGACCGCCCCTGACGACATTTCTGCCACGGTGCAAGCGGCTTTGACCGCTGACCCGTGCGTCTGCGACCTGGCCGTCATGCCCGGTGCGGCGCTTGGCGGCGCCGGCGATCTGCTACTTTTCGACGTGGCCCGCGAGGGCGTCGACACCGTCATGGAGGCGCTGCGGCAAGCAGAGGTGCCCGAGCGGGGCAGCATCGTCGTCACCGAGCCGATGACGGTGGTCGCCGACGCGGCGCGTGCCGCCGAGGACGCGGCACAGGGCCACCCGGCCGACGGCGTGCTGTGGGCGCAGCTGGCTGATAAGTCGCGCGAGGACGCCCGTCCGTCCGTCAACTTCTTCGTGTTCCTTCTGCTGGCGACGCTGATAGCGGGCGTCGGACGGCTGCTCGACCAGCCGATCCTGATAATCGGAGCGATGGTGGTCGGACCCGAGTTCGCGCCGATCTCGTCGCTTTGCTACGCCATCGTCCGCCGGAAAGGGCGCCTGGCCGGGTGGTCGCTGACGACGCTGTTCGGCGGGTTCGCTGGCTGCATGGTGATCGCGTGGGCGCTTTGGGCTGCCCTGTATCACCTAGGCGTGACGACCTATGATCAGGCGACAACCGGCCCGGCGACGCAGTTCATTGTCTCGCCGGACGCCTGGTCGTTCGTCATCGCCGTCCTGGCGGGCATCGCCGGGGTGCTGTCGCTGACCAGCGAGAAATCGTCCGCCCTGGTCGGTGTGTTCATCTCGATCACGACGGTGCCGGCAGTGGGGACGGCGGCCCTGACGCTGGCCGTCGGCGCCTGGAGCCAAGCGTTCAGCGCCGGTGTGCAACTGCTGGTGAACGTAGCCGGCCTGGTGATAGCCGGTGCTGCAACCCTGTTCGTCCAGATGCAGATAGCCCCACACCTCAGGCGCTCAGGACGGTGAAGGAAAACTCGGGCAAGGCCTGACTGCGACGATCAAATCGCTATGCTGAGAGTCACTGGACGAAGGAGGTCCTGCACATGCCCCGACGAGAAGCGGAACGACCGGAGAGGCTCACCGCCATCGGTGGGTTTGTGGCGCTTGCGCTGGCAGTTGTGGCGATCATTGCCGCCACTATTCTGGACTCCAAGTCCATTGAGATCTTCAAAAACAGCCCACATGTCGGGGTTACCAACTCGATCATCATGGGCGGCCCGACTTCCTCCAGCATCCAGCTGGACGGCGGGCAAAGCTACGTCCTCGAGGGCACCGGCCTCATGATGGACACCAAGGTTGACATTCACGTCACCGATCCATCGGGGCAAGCTGTGCAGGTGTCACCCTCCAGCGGAATCTCTCGGATTGGCAATGTCGTCGCGTCCCTGGCGGCGCCGCAAAGCGGCACGTACATATTCGAAATCACCACGCAACAAATGGGCGCGACGCTCTATGTCATGCCGGCCTATATTGGCGCCATCGACCTTTTTCGGGCTTTCTCTTTCGGTTTGGCGGTGGTGGGCTTCTTGGGTGGCGTGATCTGCCTGGTCGTGTGGAACCGGCTCCGGCAGCAACGGCTGGAGTGGGGCTAGCGAATCCATATCCGAACCGGGGTTCGGATTATCCGCGCTAAGTGGAGCATAGGGGATTCGAACCCCTGGCCTCTTCCATGCCATGGAAGCGCGCTACCAACTGCGCCAATGCCCCGAAAGCGTCTCTACGTTACCCGATGGCTACCCCGTCAGGCAACTGGACTCTGAGACGAGCCGGTATGCTGAGCCAGGTGGAACAAGCATCGCGAGTCATCCTGCCCGAAGGGTACGAGTTTTCAACTGATCCGGCGCGGTTGGACGCCGAAAGAGTCCACTACCTGCTTCACAACTACGCCTACTGGGCGGCCAATCGAACCAGGCAGACCCAGGACCGAGCCATCGCGAAATCTCGTAACTACGGCATATACGCGGTGCCGTCACAGCAGCAGGCGGCTTATGCCCGCGTCGTCACGGACGAAGTCAATTTCGCCTGGCTGGCGGACGTGATCGTCGACCCCGACCACCGGGGACGCGGGCTTGCCCGAGCGCTGATCGCCGGCGTCGTGGCAGACCTTGAGCCACTGGGCCTGAAAAGAATCGTGCTGAAGGCATCCGATGAGGGCGTGCACCTTTACGAGCAATTCGGCTGGCACCCAGTCGACAAGCCAGAAGCCTGGATGGAGTTGGGCGCGACCAGCGCCGTTTAGCACTACCTTGCCCGGTCGGGCAGAATAGACCATCATGCTTGAAACACCGTCACTTGTGCGCGCCATGCGAGGCGACCGTCCACCTGTCACGCCCGTTTGGTTCATGCGCCAGGCCGGGCGCAGCTTGCCTGAATACATCCAGGCCCGCGGCAACACCACCATGTTGGAAGCCTGCCTGACGCCCGAACTCGCCGCCGAGATAACGATGCAGACGGTGCGCCGCCTGGGCGTGGACGCAGCGGTTTTCTTCTCCGATATCGTTGTGCCGCTCAAGCTGGCTGACGTCGGCGTCGAGATCGCCCCTGGCGTCGGTCCCGTCATGGATCAGCCGTACCGCACGCCGGCCGACATTGCCCGCCTGTGCGAGGCAACGCTTACGGACGACGCGCTGGCGCCGATCACCGAGGCCGTGCGGTTGACGGTAGCCGAATTGGGCGGCACTCCCCTGCTCGGTTTCGCCGGAGCACCGTTCACACTTGCCGCCTATCTGGTTGAGGGCAGGCCGTCGAAGGATCACATGGCAGCCCGCACGCTGATGCACGCCGACCCGGATTCATGGACCCGTCTTCTGAACTGGGCGGCCGACATCACCGGAGCTTTCCTGACGGCGCAAGTTCGTGCCGGCGCCAGCGCCGTGCAACTGTTCGACTCGTGGGTGGGCAGCCTATCGGTGGCTGATTACACCGCCCATGTGGCCCCCGCCAGCACCCGTGCGCTGACCGACGTGGCCAAGCTGGGCGTGCCCATCGTCCACTTCGGTACCAACACGGAGCATCTGCTGCCCGCCATGAGGGACGTCCTGCTAGCCGCCGGCGTGGAAGCACCCGTCATCGGCGTCGACTACCGCACACCCTTGGACACCGCCGCCGCAATCGTGCCGGGGGTGCCGCTGCAGGGCAACATCGACCCGGCCATGCTGGCCGCCGGATGGCCGGCCCTCAGCGCGCATGTGCGTGACGTTCTGAAGCGCGGACGCCAAGCCCCGGCGCATGTGGCCAATCTCGGCCACGGTGTGCCCCCCGAAACCGACCCCGACGTGCTGAAGCGCGTGGTCGCACTGATCCACGAGACCACCAATGACTAGCGGCACAGTTCGCGTCGGCACCCGGCGCAGCACGCTGGCAACCACCCAGACAGGCCATGTCATCGCCTGGCTGTCGAAATTGCTGGATCGTCCCGTCGAGCCGGTTCTGATCCGGACGGACGGCGATGTGCTCACCGGCTCGTTGGCGTCCCTCGGCGGGGCCGGCGTCTTCGTCGCGGCGCTGCGTGAAGCCGTTCTGGACGGACGGTGCGACCTCGCCGTCCACTCACTGAAGGACCTGCCGGCGGCAGCGGTGCCCGGCTTGACGCTGTTCACCCCGCCGCGCGAAGACCCGCACGACGTACTGTGCGCGCCCCCAGGCACAACCTGGGAGGACCTGCCTGCCGGGGCCCGCGTTGGCACCGGGTCGCCCCGGCGAGCAGCCCAACTGCGTGCGTTGCGCCCGGACGTCGAACCGGTGGACATCCGGGGGAACGTCGACACCCGGCTGTCTCGGGCACTCGGCCCTGACGCTGACCTGGATGCCGTCGTTCTGGCGCGGGCCGGCCTGGCGCGTCTGGGACGTCTCGACGCGGTCTCGTCAGTGTTCGACGCGGCAGACATGACGCCGGCCCCCGGGCAGGGCGCCCTGGCCATTGAGGCCAGCGATGCCGCATTGGCCGACATGTCGCTGGCCACCGCCTTGGCCACCCTCGACGATGAACCGACCCACCTGGCAGTCACCGCCGAACGCGCCCTGCTGGAGCGCCTCGGCGCCGGTTGCGCTGCCCCGGTTGGCGCACTGGGCACCCTGAGCGGCACTATCTTGAGCCTTCAGTCCGTCGTCGCCAGCTTGGACGGTGCCCGCCGTCTCGTGCGAACGAGCGAAGTGACGTTGGGCGCTTCCGACAGCCTAGCGGCTGCCCGTCAGCTTGGCATCGATCTGGCTGGGACTCTGTTGAGTGACGGGGCTGCTGACGTGGCTCCGCTTGGGATGTGAGCCATGGCTGACAGCTTGGCGGGCCGCACGGTTCTGATCGCCCGCGACCCGAGCCGGGCCGAAGGCCTGCGGGCACGCCTTGAGGCGCTGGGCGCAGCCGTAATAGTCTCCCCCGTCACCGCCACAATGCCTGGGGACGAGGACGAGCTGGACGCCGCCAATGCCGCCTTGGCGGGCTTCGACTGGGTGGTTGTCGCCAGCGTCAACGCCGTCAACGCGTTGCGCGACGCAGCGCAGCGGGCATCCGTAGACCTGACCGAGGTCCCGACGAGCTGGGCAGCGGTGGGGTCGACGACCGCCTCTGCGCTGGATGCGCTTGGCATCAAAGTGGCCATTGTGCCGGAAGACCACTCCGCTGCAGGACTGGTGGCGGAACTGGCAACAGCCGCCACACCAGGCCAACGTGCCCTCCTACCCCAAGGCGATCTGGCCGCCCCTACCCTGGCGGAAGGACTCCAAGCGGCGGGCTTCGAAGTCACCGCCGTGACGGCGTATCGCACCGTCCCGGAGACGCTCGACCCGGGCACCGCCGAGGCCTGGTCGGCCGGCACAATCGATGTCGCCGTGATCGCCGCGTCCAGCGCGGCCAGGCAGGTCGCCGCCCAGGTGGACGCCCGCGTCCCAGTTGTAATAGTCGCCATTGGCAACTCCACCGCTACGACCGCCCGCGAGTGCGGCTTCCAGTCGGTGATGGTGGCCGACGATTCGACCGACGAAGCACTGGTCGATGCCGTCCGCGAAGCCCTTGGGGAACACCGATTGACCAGTTCGCCCAGGCTGATAATCTAATGCCATGAACTCTTTGCCAATTGGTACCCCGCGCCCCCGCCGCCTGCGCACCACCCCGTCAATGCGCCGTCTCGTCGCCGAGACGCGCCTGCACCCCGCCAACCTCGTCTTGCCGATGTTCGTTAAGGAGGGCCTCAGCGAACCCAAGCCGATTGCGTCCATGCCGGGCGTCGTACAGCACACACTGACATCCTTGGCCGACGCCATCGGCGATGCGACCCGCGCCGGGGTTGGCGGCGTCATGCTGTTCGGCATTCCCGCGCACCGCGACGCCACCGGGACGGCTGGGGACGCGCCGGACGGCATCCTTCAGCAGGCCCTAACCGTAGCTCGCGAGACCGTTGACAAGGCTGCGACTGGGCTGACGAGACCCGTCGTCATGGCTGACACCTGCCTGGACGAGTTCACCGACCATGGCCACTGTGGCGTCCTGACCACAGATGGACGGGTCGACAACGACGCCACCCTTGAGCGTTACGCATCCATGGCAGTAGCCCAGACCCGGGCAGGAGCTGAGGTCGTCGGCCCATCCGGCATGATGGACGGCCAAGTGGGCGCCATCCGTGCCGCCCTCGACGAAGCCGGGTTCACCGACACCGCCATACTGGCCTATGCCGTCAAGTACGCCTCCGCCCTGTTCGGTCCGTTCCGCGAGGCCGTCGACTCAACCCTGAAGGGCGACCGGCGCACCTACCAAATGGACCCGGCAAATGGTCGCGAGGGCCTGCGCGAGGTCGATCTCGACCTGGCCGAGGGCGCTGACATGGTGATGGTCAAGCCGGCCGGTTCATACCTTGACGTGCTGGCCGCAGTGGCGGAGCGCAGCGACGTTCCTGTCGCCGCCTATCAGGTTTCGGGCGAATACGCCATGGTCGAGGCCGCCGCCGCCAACGGTTGGATCGACCGTCGAGCTGCCGTGTTGGAGACCGTCCTTGGCATCAGGCGGGCCGGTGCCGACATCGTCTTGACCTACTGGGCTACCGAAATCGCCAACTGGTTGAGCTAGTCGCTACGGTTTGCGGTGCTCGACGCGTCTTACCGCCCACGAGCACATGATTCCGAACCCGATGATCATGGCCACCAACCAAGCTAGGGCTATCAGCGTCGCCGTCCCGTCGATCTGCCCCGATTGGGCCGCCCGCAGCGAGTTGATGATTGGCGTCATCGGCTGGTGATCGGCGAACCAGCGCAAGCCCGCCTTCATCGTGCTGGTGGGCGCGAAGCCGGACGAGACGAACATCAACCCCATGACGACATAGGCGAAGACACCCGCGCCCTCACTGGATTGGGCGGCCATGCCGAAGGCGACACCCATCATGCCGAAGGCAACCAAGGCGACCAGCAAGATACCGGCCATGACGCCAAACCCGGCCCAGCCTGGGTGCGGGCGGTAGCCGCAAAGCAGCGCGACGGCGAAGATGACGACAACAGAAACCGCGTTGATGATGACCGACGAGACGATATGCCCACCGATGATGGACACGCGGGTGATCGGCATTGTCCGGAACCGGTCATACATACCCTGGGTGACGTCCAGGTTGGTTCGGAAGCCCGTGTACGACACGCCCGATGCGATGGCGAAAAGGAGCACGACGGGCACGACGTAGTCGACATAGCGAATGCTCGGATCGCCTGTGTTCATGGCGCCGCCCAGCACGAACACGAAAGCCAGCATGATCATTATCGGCATGATCAGGATCGTGATGATCGTGTCGATTGATCGAATGTTGTGCTTCAGCATCCGGGTGGTCAGCGTCCAGGTGTCGGGCACCAGTGTCATGGCGCTCATTTCGCGTCTCCTTCCGTTAGCTGCAAAAAGGCGCTTTCCAGGTCGGCTGAGCCGGCCGCGTCGAGGATCGCCTGATGGTCGCCCTCGACGGCGATGACACCGTCAATCAGGACGCCGATGGTGTCGGCCAGTTGGGCCGCCTCGTCCATGTATTGCGTTGTCAGGACGATGGTGCGGCCTTGGCTGGCCATGTCCTTGATGGTGGCCCAGACCTCGCGTCGCCCTGACGGGTCGAGACCCGTCGTCGGTTCGTCCAGGAAGACCACCTGGGGGTCGCCAATCAGGCTCATGGCGATGTCAAGGCGCCGCTTCATGCCGCCCGAATAGGTGCCGACGGGCTTGGCGGCGGCGTCAGCCAGGTTGAACCGCTCAAGCAAGGAGTCGGCCAGCGCACCCGGTTGCTTGACGTGACGCAGCCGGGCAATCAGCACAAGGTTTTCTTTGCCTGTCAAGATGGTGTCGACGCAGACGTTCTGCCCCGTCACGGTGATGACCTGCCGCACCTGGGCGGCCTGTTTGACAACGTCGAAGCCTGCAACCAAGGCCTGACCAGAGTCGGGCTTGAGTAGCGTTGTCAGGACGGAAATAGTGGTGGTCTTGCCGGCCCCGTTGGCCCCAAGTAAGGCGTAGACGACGCCCGGCGGGACGGTTAGGTCGAGACCGCGCAGCACGTGGTTGTCGCCGAATGACTTGCTCAGCCCCGCGATCTGCACCGCCGGTGCGTCTTGGTCCATATCGGTCTCCTTACTTGTCACTGAGCTTGTCATTGGCTGCGCCAAAGTGCTTGGCGACGCGGTCGTTCAGTTGCTGGCCCATCTTGCCGGCCCACGTCTGAGCCTGGATTGCCGTCATGACATCGCGGGCGAACCCGGCAACGTCGTCACCGGTCACGTCAAGGACGGGACGGCCCGCCGCCACGCCCTCCTCGAACAGCTCAAGGATGGACTGCAGTGCCGTCAAAGACTGGGCGTCCATGGCGACATTGAACAGGTATTTCCGGATCTCATCCATGACGAAGTGGTATTCATCTGGCAGCGCCTCGACTCGTCTTTGATAATCGTGCCAAGCCTGTTTGCCGATCTTGGTGTCCTTGAAGAAATCGCGAATCTTGTCAATCATTGCCGTTCTCCTTGATGTCTTGCAGCCGCGTCGAGATGAACTCCCAGCGCTTCCAGAAACCTTCCAATGCCGCCTCGCCGTCGGCGTTCAGCGTGTAAACCTTGCGCGGCGGCCCAACCTCCGACCGCTGCTGTGTGACGTCCACGCAGCCTTTCTTTTCCAGACGCAAAAGTATCGGGTAAACCGTCCCTTCGGACACGGAATTGAACCCGACCGCATTCAGCGCCTTGACGATCTCATACCCATAGGTAGGCTCGTACCGCAAAATCTGCATGACCGCGCCTTCCAGCACGCCCTTAAGCAATTCAGTAAGGTCATCCATCGCTCACCTCCCATACCTTTCGTCATCCCTGCGACTGCGCGCAGGACAGGCTCTGTGCGGAACGAAGTGCAGTCGCAGGATCTGCTTCATTACCTCGTAACGCTTAGTACCAGTACAGCGTAACACAAAGTACCGCTACATTGCAGCACCAAATAGTGATGACATAGTTTGGTACGGCGGCGATTACTGCGCGCGTTGCGCGCGCTATTTCGCGCAATTTGCTAAACGTATCGAGTAAATCGCCGCCGCAGATGGAATCGTATGGCGTATTCCCAGACAGGCAACCCTCCCAGCAGATTTGCAAATCGCTTGTGTCTATCCTGTGCAATGCCTGTGTCATGCTGCAAAGTGCCACAACAATTCGTCACCTCCAGCACATTTCGCGACGTCACCTTGTCCACAGGTGACCGTCGCGGCAACCAAAGTTATCCACAGATTCAAAGAGACCTGCCGTTTTCCCGAAAATCTCAACATACTGAAGACAACAACCAAAAAGGAGACGTCAATGACCCCAACCGGCACACCCGCCAGCCAAACCCGCGACCGATTCTTCCTACCTCACGACGACCTCGTCTTCAAAGACGTCTTCGCCGACCCGGCCGACCTCGAACCGGCTCGGTCCTTCCTGGCCGCCACCCTCGGATTGCCGGAGAATGACCTCGGCCGGCTTGAATTGATGGATCCGACGCTGCGCCTTGACAACCCCGGGCACCGCCAGATCATCTTCGATGTACGCCTGCGAACAGCCTGCAACAACATAGACGTCGAAATCCAACTGCTCAACAGCAAAGACTTCGCACAGCGCCTCACCCACTACGCCGCCGCACTACTCATTTCAGGCTTGGCACCTGGACAACGCTATGACGAGGCCAGGAAAGCAATTTGTGTTGCAATCACCGACTTCAACCTGACAAGCGACAACGCTTACGCGTCTACCCACCAAATGTGCAACATCAACACCGGCACTCCCCTGACGGGTATCATGGAAGTCGACCTACTGGAACTGCCAAAACTTCCAGCGGATTCCGACGGAACAGCATTATGGGGATGGCTACGGTTCGTCGGGGCCAAATCGAGAAAGGAACTTGAGGTGTCTGGAACAATCAGCCCAGTCATCGGCCGGGCAGTCGGAAAAGTGATCGCATTCAACGACGACGAAATCAAACGCGAACTAGCCTGGCGCGAATGGAAACAAATCCAAGCCGAACAAGGACGCGAAGACTACGTCCGCGAACAAGGCCGACAGGACATCGTCAGCGCCATGCTGGCCAGAGGTTCGACCGTCGAACAAGTTGCCGAACTCACGGGCCTGACGATCAACCAGGTGACCGCGCTCTCCGGGCCGTGACTCGTCCGCGATGCGCGAACCCGGCGTATCGACCCATGCACAGTTGACACCTAGGCACCTCCTGGCTGGCGGTCACTAGAATGTCGGCCAGGGCACACCTAACACAGGAGGAACCATGAAGGGTTTCAAAGACTTTCTCATGCAGGGCAACATCGTCTCGCTGGCGGTTGCCGTCATCATCGGCACGGCCTTCAGCGCTGTCGTCAAGGCATTCACCGCACTTATCCTAGATATCATCGGCAAGATCTTCGGCACACCAGATTTCAGCGGTGCGAGCATTGCCGGCATCAGCGTCGGCGACTTCCTGACCGCGCTTGTCACATTCTTCCTAGTCGCGCTTGTCGTGTACTTCCTGATCGTCAAGCCGATGGAAGTGATCGAAGCCCGAAAGAAGACAACAGAAGAGACCGCAGCCCCAACGCAAGAAGAGTTGTTGACGGAAATCCGCGATCTGCTGGCGAAGGAAAATTAGGCAACCCGGAAATGCGCCGAGGGCCCCATCGCTGAGGCCCTCGGTATTCGGCGTTTTCGCCGGTCAGGCGGCAGGTGTGTCAGATACGACGTTGCTGCCCGTCGCCACGGCGATCTTGCGCGGCTTGGCCTCTTCGGCCACCGGGATCGTCAGCGTCAGCACACCGTCGGTGTAGTTGGCCTCGATCTTGCCGGTGTCAAGGCCCGAGCCGAGCGAAATCTGGCGGGCATAGGTGCCGAAGCTGCGCTCGCGGCTGACCCAACCGCTCTTCTCGGCGGTGTCGTCCACCACCTCGGCGGCACGCTCGGCGCGTACCGTCAAAGTACGGTCGTCCACATCGATGTCGATCGACTTGGGGTCGACGCCGGGCAGATCCATCTTGACGACGAAAGTATCGCCGTTGCGGAAAAGATCCATCGGCATGCGGGTGTCCGACACCGAGCGGGAGACCGACGTGAACAGACGGTCGAGATCCTTGAACGGGTTGTATGGCGTAGTCATCTTGAGATTCATCTCCTCTAATCAGGGGAACGCTGGTTTGCGTTCACGAGGTTCAACCAGTTGATCGTCGCCGATATTCCAAAGTTGAGCGCGTTAGACTCAACTTGAATAATGCGCGCCAAGTCAAGCGCCTTTTGACCGGCCAGGCCGAACCACCACCTAGAATGGGGGACGGAAAGGTGAACATGGCAGCAAAACCGACCATCACCCCCGGCAGTGGACGGGCCTTGGTACCTTCGGATCGCGCTCGGGCCGCCATCGTCGGTCGCCTGCGTGCCAAAAGCGGCACCATCGCCACGGCCATCGTCGGCGCCATCGGCGAGGCCCACCCCTGGTATTCGGACCTCGATGCCGATTCGCGTAGTTGGATATCGATGATCGTCAGCGCCGCCGTCGACAACTTCGCCACCTGGTTCGACGACGACACGGATGACGACGTCACCCCGGCGTCGATCTTCGCCGTGGCACCGCGCTCAATGACACGACAATTGACGCTCGGCCAGACCGTCGACCTGGTGCGTACATCGATCACGGCCATTGAGCGCGAGATCGACGAACTGCTGCCGAAACCCGACCGGGGCCCGCTGCAGACCTCCCTGCTGTACTACTCCCGCCAGGCCGCCTTTGCCGCCGCCGAGGTTTACGCCTGGGCTGCTGAAGCGCGCGGGTCGTGGGACGAGCACGTCGAGTCGCGCATAGTCGACGCTCTCATGCGCGACCGGATCGACGAGGATATGCTGTCGCGCGCCTCGACCTTGGGTTGGCCGGCCGCCATGCCGGTGGTCGTCATGGTTGGGGCGCGGCCTCGAGCCAAGGACCACCCCGCCGCCGTCGATGCGCTCCATCAGGGCGCCGAAGGCATCGAACGACAGGCGCTCGGTGCCGTCCAAGGCGACCATCTGGTCGCCGTCGTCAGCGCCGGCAATGACGCTGGTAACGCGGGAGCCGTCAAGCTGGCGAAGCAGCTGCAGGATTGTTTCGGCCCCGGCCCCATCGTCATCGGGCCGGTCGTCGCAGGCCTGGCGGAGGCGCACGTCTCGGCCGTCGAAGCCGCTTCCGGCGCGGCAGTGGTGAATGCCTGGCCCGAACACCCAGTCATCGTGACCGCCGACAGCCTGTTGCCAGAACGCGCCCTGGCTGGCAATCCGGCCGCCCAGCAGGCGCTGGTCAAGGTTTATCGTCAACTGGTGGATGCCGGGTCGGACCTACTGGAAACCTGCGCCGGTTTCCTCGATCACTCCGGCAGTATCGAGGCGACGGCGCGGGACATGTTCATCCACCCGAACACCGTGCGCTACCGTCTGAAGCGCATTCAAGAGGTGACGGGGTACTCCCCCGCCAATGCCCGCGACGCTTTCCTGCTACGACTTGCTCTCACATTGGGGCGCCTGGCGGTCTAGGACGCCTTCTCTAGTCTTGGACCGGTCGCCAAAGGCCCAACCGATGAGCTAAAGTGAAGCGCACCGTCACCGATGAAAGCGCCCTATCATGACTTTGCCATTCCAGATTGAATGCCCCCGAAACGCTGCCGATATCGTCGGCACCATGTCAGGCGTACACATCAAAGGCGCCCGGTTGATGGCCGGAACAGTCGCCGTGGGAGACGGCATCCAGATCGGCAACGTGCTTCCCCCGGTTGCCGGTACGGTCACGAACCTGGACGAACATCAGTCCCATGGCCGGATCGCGCCCGTGCCACAAGTGACCTGCCAAGGCTGGGCGAAGCCGCAACTCGATGTCACGATCTCCGGTATGTCGTCGGCCAGCGTGCCACCCAAGGCGACGCTGATGGCGGTGATTGCGGCACCGGGCAATGCTCAGCCAACGGCAAACGTCCCCGCCACATCACCTTTCCCAGTCCAACCTTTGACCGATATTACGTCTGAAATGGAAGCGCGAATGGCTGACATGTTGGGTCGTCTTGGCGGCAAGGGTGCTAACTCATCCACGAAAAAGACGGTGACCATACGATCCACCGCGGCGAGTGGACCCGGCGAGTGGCACATGGCGGCGCAAGCGGGCGAGCATGTGACATCATGGCAGACCACCGAGTCCGAGCATGGCGAGACCCTCGTCATCAATGGGCAGCCCGTCACCGAATACACCCAACAGGTCGCTGACATAATTGGACCGATCATCACCTCAGCCGGCCCCAACCCGTCCGCCGTCACCCAGGTGCTGCATGACCGCGCGGCAATTGGCGAGGCTGCCGCTGAATCCATCGTGGCGAGCGCTCCTGGACGGCTGCCAATTTTGTCCAAGGGGCCGATGGGCATGGACGAGGACCAGATAAACGGGCTGGTCGATGCTCTGCGCGCAGCTGGGGCAACGATACTCATCCCTGCCCCGAACTCACCGGCACGACTGTTTACCGACCTCGGCTAAGGGCAGTCATCGCGCCCCGAATATCGCCGTCCCAATGCGGACGATCGTCGAGCCTTCCTCGATGGCCCATTCGAAATCGCCCGACATGCCCATCGACAGTTCGCCCCATGACTCACCTGACGCTTCGCGCAACTGTGCCTGTACGTCGCGCAGACGCCTGAAACACGCCCGCACTGCGGTCTCGTCCGGGCTGTCCAGGGCCACCGTCATGAGCCCGCGTGGGCGCAGCGACGAAAACTGCTTCAGGTCGCGCGCGAATCCCAAAGCCTCGTCCGGCGCGACACCGTGCTTGGCAGACTCATCAGAGGTGTTCACCTCGATCAGCACGTCCATGCCGCGCCCCAGCGCCTGCAAGCGGCGGTCGAGCGCCTCAGCGGTGCGCAGAGCGTCCAGCCCCTGAAACTGGCAGGCGAATTCCGCCGCCAAGCCCGCCTTGTTGGTCTGCAGCGGGCCGATCAGCACCCATTCGATGGCATGGCCGTCAAGCTCGCGGGCTTTGGCGGCCAACTCCTGGGGACGGTTTTCGGCAAACCTCGACAGGCCGGTGCCGGCGGCGACGGCCTCCACCGCCTCGACTGGACGGGTCTTGGACACCGGCAGCAATGCGACATCGGATGGCTGACGGCCCGCCCGTCGGGCGGCCACCGCAATGCGTCCCCGAATGGCCTCAACCCGCCCCGGCAGAGCTTGCTCGTCCGTCATGGCCATCGTGCCGCCAAGGACACGACCCCCAGCCCGGCGATGATCGCGAACAACAGCGCGATGCCGGCCAACCGCTCTGTGATCTCTGACAGCTCCTGATCGTAGCCGACATCCTGCGCGATGGTCTGGTAGACCGCCGAAAGGTCCGACACCGACGCGGCGGAGAACTGCTTGCCGCCTGACTGCTTGGCGATGTTCGACAGTTCGGCGTGGTTGACCGGCACTCTTTGACGCTGGCCATTTTCGATGATGTAGCCGTTGTCGGTGCCATAGGCGATCGTGTAAACCGGCACACCCTGCTGACCAGCCAGTTGAGCTGCCCCAGACGAGCTGCGCCCGGTGTTGGTCGAGCCATCGGACAGCAGCACGACGGCCCCGGGTGCCGGGCTATCAGGGTGTTTCGGGTCGGGCGGAGCCAACTTCAACGCCTGCAGGGAGGTGTAGATGCCCTCGCCTATGGCCGTCGACGGCTGCAACTGCAACGACTCGATGGCCCGCTTGGCGGCGCCGCGATCGGTACTGGGGGCCATGACGATATTGGCCGTCGCCGCGAAACTGACTACCGCCAGGTTGAACGAATCCGGCAGCAAGCCGACGAAACTGGACGCTGCCGCCTTCTCCGCATCGATGCGGGTGGGCGACACATCCGTCGCCGCCATGGATGCCGACACGTCGATGGCGATGACTATCGTGGCACGGTCCTTTGGCACATTCACCATGGCGGCGGGTTGCGCGTAAGCCAGCACCAAGGCGGCCAGCGACAGCAACGACGCGACCACCGAGAAGTGGCGCTTCCAGGCCGATTCGGTGGGCAGCAACCGCATCAACCGGCGGGTGCCGGTGGCGTTGCGCAATCGCAAAGACAGTCCCGTATACAGGATGGCGATGACCGGCGCCAGTAGCAGCCACCACAACCTTTGGGGGCTCATGAACGAAAGCACCATCGTTACCACTTACGGCCACCTCGCTGCCATCGACACCGCGCCGAGCGCCGCCACCACGGCGAACGCCAGCGCGTACAGCGCCCATCGCGCCGTCACCTCTTTGTTGACGTCGTCGTACCCGACCTGACTTTTCAGTTGCGTGTAGACGTTGTTGATCTGGCTCGCGGACGCCGCATCGTACGCCTTGCCACCGGTGGTCTGCGCGATCTCGCCCAGCATCGCCTTGTCGGGTGCCACGTTGGCGCGCTGACCGTCGATGTCGACGTAACCGTTGGCCGTGCCGTAAGCGATAGTGTAAATCGGCACCTTCTTGGCGGTCGCGTTGCGAGCCGCCTCCAGCGGGTCGAAGCCCTTGGTGTTGGTGCCATCGGACAACAAAATCATCAGTGCCGGCACCGGGTTGCCAGCTGTGTCGGGCGGCGCCTGCGCGATCGTACTCAAGCCGACTGTGATGGCGTCCCCGATGGCCGTTCCCTTGTCGGTTGTCAGCGAATCGATCGCCCGCAACACCATGCCGCGGTCCGTGGACGGCGGCCCATACGAGGACGGCGAGCCGGACAGCGACACAACCGACACGTTGTACTGCAACGGTAGCTGGTTGACGAATGCTGTGGCGGCGGCCTTGGCGGCGTCCAGGCGGTTGGGCGAAATGTCGGTGGCCGACATCGACATGGAGTTGTCGATCAGCAGCACGATGGTGGCCCGCTCGCGCGGCACCTTTTCAACGCCGGCCGGGCGAGCCCAAGCCCCCGCTATCAACACCAGCGAGCACAGCGCCATGGCCACCGTGACGTGGCGGCGCCACTGGCTCTGCTTGGGCAACACGGCCGCCAGCACACCGGTGTTGGTGTAACGGATCCCGGACCGCTTCGACAGGTGCAAGCCCACGATGTACAGCGCAATCATCAAGGGCAGCGCGAGCAACGCCCACAGCCGTCCTGGAGCGAAGAAGTCGAACGGGCCAACCGGGGTCGCGATCATTTCGTCACCCCCGCCGGGGGGACGTGCAGCACGGTGGCAGTACGGCGATAGTTCAACACGAATCGGCCGATGTCTTCCACCCAGTCGCGATCGGTTCTCAGTTGGATGTGCCCAACCCCCGTGCGTCGCATGGCGGCGGCGATCCGCGACCGCTGTTGAGCAGAGGCCTTGTCCACCAATGCCCGCGCCTTGGCGTCGGACGTGTTTACATAACGCTCGAACTTGGTCTCTGGGTCTTTGATCAACAGTTCGCCCACATCGGGGAATTCCATCTCCGCCGCGTCAATGACCTCCACGCAGAGCACCTGGTTGCGCACGGTCAGGCGGCGCAGTTGACGCTCCCATTCGGTGGGGACGTTCGGATCGACCACCTCGTCGCCCGGCGTGAGAAAATCGGAGACGACGACCCGCAGGCCGCGACGACGTTGGTTTCGGTTCATCTGCTCGATGCCGTCGGCCAATGTCAGGTCGCCTTCCGCATGGTCGGGCACGATGGGTTCCTCAAGCATTTTGCCCAGCAACCCGTATAGGGCATTTCGGCCGGCCAGGGCCGGCAAGCGCTTGATGGTGTCCGGCCTAAGGATCATGCCACCGAAGCGGTCGCCGACCTTCTGCGAGATGAAACCGATGGTAGCGATGGCCGCAATACCCAGGTCGCGCTTGGTCACACCGGCGGTGCCCCAGTTCATGGACGGCGTGACATCGAGCAGGGCCCACACTTCAAGCTCGCGGTCGGCCACGGAATCGCGCACATGCGGCACGGTGGTGCGGGCGGTGACGGCCCAGTCCATCCGCCGCACGTCGTCTTGGCCCGGTACATACACTCGGGCGTCGCCTGGCTCGGTGCCGGGGCCGGGGACGAGCCCCAAGTGGTCGCCTTGCAGGAAACCCTCCAGGCGGCGGACGATCGTCAGCTCGAGCCGGCGCATGGCCGCCTCGGGCGCCAGTTTGCGCAAAGCGATCGTCTGCCGCGTCGGGGCTTCCAACAGGGTTGACGAAACCGCATCGCCGTCTTCCGACGGCGGCGCGAACTCCGGCAACACCTGGGTCATGGTCATCGGTTCGACCGCCTAACCACGCGGCTGATTGGCGTTCCAAACGGGGGTCGGCGCCGGCACCATGGCCAAGATTCGATCGATCACCTGGGATGCCGGTATGTTGTCGGCGATGGCGTCAAAGCTCAGGGTCACGCGGTGGCCCATGACGTCCTGCGCGACCGCTTGCACGTCCGACGGCAGCACATAGTCGCGGCCGTGGATCAACGCCAGCGCCCGCGACGCCGATGTCAGGCCCAGTGTGGCACGCGAAGAAGCGCCGATCGAGATGACCTTTTCCAAGTCCGGCATGCCGAAATCAACGGGGTTGCGGGTGGCCATGACGAGCCGGACGATGTACTCGGCCACCAGGTTATGGACGAAGATGTTCGATGCCATGTCCTGCAACTGAATCGTTGTCTTGGGGTCGAGCACCGGGTCCGGCTCGGGCGCTTTGATCGACATGCGGCGCAGAATCTCGAACTCCTCATTGCCCTTCGGGTAAGGCACGTCGACCTTCAGCAGGAAGCGGTCGCGCTGGGCTTCCGGCAGCGGGTAGACGCCCTCGGATTCAACAGGGTTTTCCGTGGCGATGACGATGAACGGCTTGGACATCGGGTAGGTCGTACCGCCGATCGAAACCTGACCCTCGGCCATCACCTCGAGCATGGCGGCCTGAACTTTGGCGGGGGCGCGGTTCACCTCGTCCGCCAGCACGAAGTTGACGAAGACGGGGCCGAGTTCGACGTCGAAGGTCTCTTTGGCCATCGAATAGATGCGGGTACCGACGATGTCGGAAGGCACCAGGTCGGGTGTGAACTGGATGCGGGCGAAGTTGCCCCCAACGACGGTGGCGAAACTGCGCACGGCCAACGTCTTCGCGGTGCCCGGCACGCCTTCCAAAAGGACGTGGCCCTTGGCCAGCAAGCCAACCATCAGTTGTTCGACCAGGTGCTCCTGGCCGACGATGACCCGCTGGACCTGTGCCAACGCCTTGCCGATCAGTTCGGCGGAGTCCTTGACATTCATCGGTCTGAGGCTATGGTCGGTGTGACCCGTCACAGCGATGGCCGGTGCCGCTACGGCCGGGACGGGGTCGGTGTCCGTCGGGTGTGTACTCACGATGCCTGGCTTTCTGTGCTTGTGAGTAATCCATGTTACCGTGCGGAGGGCTTTACCATTGGCCACGTCCGGCCGCGCACAGCAAAGGATCCGGGTCCCACAGCCACCACACAGGCCAACCAAATCGCCAGACATGATGACATGAGCCTCGGGCCTGTAAAGTTGATGGGGATGTCCGACACTCAAGCCACCCCGTCCGCGACCGGCGAGCAGTTCCCACCGCCGCCGTATGGTGGCGCGCTGTTGCCCGACGATCCACCTCGGGTCGGTGACTTCTGGCTGGACGGACGCCTGGCGGCCAGGGCCAGCGGCATAGCCTTTTTGGCCCATGAGGCGACACCGCGACCCAAGTCGGGTGCCCCGACCAGGAACGCCGCCGAACCGTCGCCCGTCATGCTGATCGTGCTCAGCCAGGGGGCGACAGACGATGCGGCCGCCCGCGACAGGCTGGCCGGCGAGGTCAACAAGATGCACGCCGACACGGTCATAGCGCGCGGCGGCACGGGCCAAGACGGCGGCCGCCTGGCCGGCAAGTTCCGGTCCGAAGCCGCCGAGCCCGTGCCCACCGCCGACGTGCCGACCGCGCCGTGGGTGGCGCTAGCCTACGACGGCACTGTCGACGCCATCGCCGAAGCCGATCGGGTGCTGCGCAGCGTCGATCTGTCGAGCACCCCGCCCTTGGGGACGATCCGCGGCCCCGGCTTCCAGTTGCCGTGGATCAATCAAACCAAGCCCGGCAACTGGCGGCGCTGGCCGCTACCCTGGGGTGGCCGGACTGACAGGGCTAGCTGGGTGTCTGTGCTGGTGTCGTGGTTATTGATGCTGGCCTTGGCCGCGATTGCGCTGCTGATTGTCGTCCTGCTTTTCCAGAACCCGCCCCCGCCCTCAGGTGGCGGCGGCGGCGGTTCAGCCTCGGCGTCATCGTCCGCCGGGGGTTCTGGCAGTGGTTCGCCGTCCGATAGTTCGGGCTCAGGGTCTGGAAGCGGTTCGCCGACGGACAGTGGTACCGAATCTGGTTCGCCGTCCGAAAGCGGCGGGCACGACTCCCCCACCCAGTCGGCTTCGATGACGTCGCCAACGACAGGGACGGGCTCGATGGGCCAGCCCAGCATCAACCCAGATCTGTGGCTGGGTGGCGGTCATTAGCCGCTGCCCGCAGTTGACGCACCATCTCGTCGGGGTCATCGGATCGGAAGACGGCAGACCCCGCCACGAAAGTATCGGCGCCGGCATCGACGCATCGTCCAATCGTCTCCAACGACACGCCCCCGTCCATTTGCAGCCATACCTCTCGTGACCCGGCGTCGATCAGACGACGCAGCGCAGCGACCTTGGGAAGCACCAGGTCAAGGAAGGGTTGCGCACCGAATCCGGGCTCGACACTCATCACCAAGACAGTGTCGACCACGTCAAGAATGCCTGCGACCGCATCCGCGCCGGTCGCCGGGTTGAGGGCGACACCGACCCTGGCTCCCCTGGCCCTCAGTTCCTGGGCGAGCCGCACAGGCGCGTGAGCCGCTTCAATATGAAAGGTCACAGACTCGGCCCCGGCCTCCGCATAAGCTGGCGCCCACCGGTCAGGGTCCTCAATCATCAGATGGGCGTCGAGCATCGCCGAAGTGGCCGCGCGCATCGACTGCACAACCGGCAGGCCGAAGGTCAGATTCGGGACGAAATGATTGTCCATGACGTCGAGGTGGATGGCGTCCGCCGACGGTATGCGCGCTATCTCCTCGCGCAGGCGGGTGAAGTCACCGTTGAGGATACTCGGAGTGATTCTTATGGTGGCCATGTTTCACGCCCTCGCCTTCATTACCTCGTCCACAACCCTTTCGGCGGTGATACCAAAAACAGTGTAGAGGATGGGGCAATCGGCCGAAGCGCCGAAACGATCAATCCTCACGCCCGGCTCGCCGACGATCCCACTCCAGCCGTACGCCGCACTCGCGTCACTGGACACCTTGATCGCGTCCTTGACCCTCGGGGACGGTATGAGCGGCGGCATCGAAGACACTGCTGCTGCGGATATCCGCCTCCGTCAGCGTGCGCAACTCGACGAGGCTGACCGGCCTTCCCAGGCCGACCAGCCGGTTGGCGTGCCGCAGCCGGGCCCGCTCCAAGGCGTTGCGGACGCTGCGGGCATTCGCGAACCTCGGCTGGGTCACACGAACCTCCAGGTACTCGGCGAACGCGGCCCGAGCGGCGTCGTCGAAAACATAATCGTCTTTGGCTAGCATCCGGTCGGCGATCTGGGCGAGTTCGCCGGTGGTGTAGTCGTCGAAGGCGATATGGTGGGCCACGCGCGAGGACAGACCCGGATTCGCGGAGAAGAAAGTATCCATGCGGTCGGGATAGCCGGCGAAGATCACCACCAGGGAACTGCGCTCGGACTCCATCTCGGCCAATAGTATCTCGATGGCCTCTTGGCCGTAGTCCCGCTCGTTCTCGGCGCGATAGAGGTTGTATGCCTCATCGATGAACAGCACTCCCCCGGCTGCCCGGGCGATGGCCTGCTTGGTCTTGGGCGCGGTATGCCCGATGAACTGCCCGACCAGGTCGTCGCGTCCGACCATATGCACCGTCGGTTTCGCCAGATAGCCCAGGGCGTGCAGGATCTGGGCCATGCGCAGCGCCACGGTGGTTTTGCCGGTGCCGGGGCTACCGGTGAAGCTCATGTGAAGCGTCGGCCGGCTGGCCGATAGTCCGAACTGAGCCCGAGCCCGGTCGACCATCAGCAGCGCCGCTATCTCGGTGATGCGCTTCTTGACGTTGGCCAGGCCGACGAGCTCGGCATCGATCTCGTCCAACACCTGGCGGACGGCAACGGCGGCGGGGTCCTCCGTCAGATCGATCTCGGCGTCCTCGGCCAGGGTGGCCGATGACGGGTCGGTCGATTCCGGGGTACCGTCACCTGGGGCGCCCCCAGGTGACGGGTCGTTCCCCGGACGATAGAACTGAAACCCGGAACTCATGAGCCGTAGCGCGACCCGGTGGGCCGCTCGGTTGCATACGAATGCACCGAATAGCGTTGGACCCGGCCCTCGGCCTCTGTACGGTCGAGCCGGAAACCGGGCTCTACCGCCGGCCGCTGAACCAGGAAGCTCAGTGCCGTGGTCTGTCGACCCAACCGGGCGTCGTAGGCCATCACGCGGACGTAATGGTCGGGGAAGGTTGAACGGCAATCATTGATCTCGCGCATCACGCCGTCTGGCTCTGTGAGGTCGAACATCGGCAGGCCCCACATTTCCCAGTAGATGTTGCGGGGGTGTGGATCGTCGGAATGCTCGATTGACACCGGCCACCCCTGGTCGAGCGCGTACCGCACTTGGGCGGCGATCTCGTCGTCGGTCAGGTCGGGCAGATAGCTGAATGCTCCATGGCGAAGTCGCATTGTTCGGTCCTTTCTATCAGACACTCGCCGTCGGAATCGCGTCCGGGGCGTCGGTGGAGGTGTAGTCGAATGTGATCTCGCCCCAGGTGGCCAGGGCGGCTTCCAGCGGCTTGTTCTTGGCTGCCGCAGCTCGCAGCAGATCAGGACCCTCCCGCATGATATCCCGGCCCTCGTTGCGAGCCTTGATGATGGTTTCCAGCGCGACGCGGTTCGCCTCGGCGCCGGCGGCGATGCCGAACGGGTGTCCGATCGTGCCGCCACCGAACTGCATGATCACGTCGTCACCGAACATGTTCACCAGTTGGTGCATCTGGCCGGCGTGGATGCCGCCGCTTGCCACCGGCATGACGCCCGGCATGGACGCCCAATCCTGGTCGAAGTAGATGCCGTTCGCCGGGTTGGTGGGAATGTGGTCCTCGCGAAGCGTGTCGTAGAAGCCGCGGGTGGTGGCCGGATCGCCTTCCAGCTTGCCGACCACGGTGCCGGCGTGGATGTGGTCGACACCGATCAGCCGGGCCCACTTGGAGATCACGCGGAAGCTGACACCGTGCGTCTTCTGCCGGGTGTAGGTGGAGTGGCCCGCCCGGTGAAGGTGCAGCAGCACCGAGTTCTTGCGAGCCCAGTTGGCCATCGACTGCATCGCCGTGTAGCCGATGGTGAGATCGATCATGACCACCACCGAGCCGAGTTCCTTGGCGAATTCGGCCCGCTCGTACATGTCCTCCATGGTCGCGGCGGTGATGTTGAGGTAGTGGCCCTTGATCTCGCCGGTCTCCGCGACGGCGCGGTTCACGCCTTCCATGCAGTACAAGAAGCGGTCGCGCCAGCGCATGAAGGGCTGGGAGTTGATGTTCTCGTCGTCCTTGGTGAAGTCCAGGCCGCCACGGCAGGCCTCGTACACTACGCGTCCGTAGTTGCGGGCGGACAGCCCCAACTTCGGCTTGATGGTGGCGCCGAGCATCGGACGTCCGTACTTGTTGAGCATCTCGCGCTCCATCACGATGCCATGGGCAGGCCCCTGGAAGGTCTTGACGTAGGCGACGGGGATGCGCATGTCCTCGAGGCGAAGCGCTTTCAGCGGCTTGAACCCGAAGACGTTGCCGATGATCGAAGAGGTCAGGTTGGCGATCGAACCCTCTTCGAACAGGTCGATGTCGTACGCGACGTAGGCCATGTACTCGCCTTCCCGGCCGGGCACCGGGTCGACCCGATAGGCCCTGGCCTGGTAGTGGGTGTTGGCCGTCAACCGGTCGGTCCAAACCACCGTCCAGGTGGCCGTGGACGATTCGCCGGCCACCGCCGCAGCCGCCTCCACCGGGTCCACCCCATCCTGCGGGGTGACCCGGAAGGCCGCCAGCACGTCGGTGTCCTTGGGGACGTAATCGGGGTCGTAGTAGCCCATGCTGGCGTAGCTGTGTACTCCGGGGTCCCAGCGGGCGGGGGTGGCGGCAGAGCCGCTAGCAGGATTCTGAACAGTCATGGCACCAATAATGCTCCGGCCCGCGATCCACTGGCTACACTCAATCGGGTGAATGGCCGGGTGAAGATTCCACCTCAGACCTCACCCACCAGGTTGCCCTCTTTGGGTGATGATTGAGGCGCCCCACCAGGCTTACGTTGTGAGCATGGCAAATCTACACACCACCGCAGCCAGCTTAGCCGCCGAGGGCAAGGGCATCCTGGCCGCCGACGAAAGCATCAAGACCATGTCGTCCCGCCTGGAAAAGGTTGGCGTCGAGGGCACCGAGGCCAATCGCCGGGATTACCGCGAGCTGCTGCTCACCACGCCGGGTCTGTCGCAGTGGGTCGCCGGCATCATCCTATGCGATGAGACACTGCGCCAGCAGACAGCCGACGGCACCCCCTTCCCGCAGCGGGCGGCGTCACTGGGAATTCAGGCGGGCATCAAGGTGGACATCGGCACCACGGCACTGCCATTCACGGACGACGAGACCGTCACCCAGGGTCTGGACGGTCTGGCCGAACGGCTCGCCGAATACCGCGATCTGGGGGCCACCTTCGCCAAGTGGCGGGCGGTGCTGCAGCCAGGCGCTTCCCCCCGCGCCTGCTGGGCCAATGCCCACGCGCTGGCCCGGTACGCGGCGATGTGCCAGGCTGTCGGCTTGGTGCCGATCGTAGAGCCGGAGGTTCTGATGGACGGCGGCCACGACATCGAGGCGTGCCGGACCACCACTGCCGCCATTTTGACCGCGACTTTCGCCGAACTGGACCAGGCCGGTGTCGACCCCGCCGGCGTCGTCCTGAAACCCAACATGGTGATTGCTGGCACCACCGCAGTCACTTCGTCGCCCCCCGACGAAGTGGCGCGCCACACAGTTGCCGTGCTGCGGGAGAAGGTACCGGCCCAGGTGCCCAGCATCGCCTTCCTATCCGGAGGGCAATCCAACGAGCGCGCTTGCGCCAATCTGACCGAGATCAATCGACAGGCGACCCAGGTCGACGTGCCTTGGCGGCTGACTTTCTCATTCGGACGCGCTCTGGTGGACGATGCGCTGCGCACCTGGGCCGGTCGGTCTGAGCAGGTGACGGCAGCCCAGCAAGCCCTCGCCGCCAACTGCGCCCGGGCGTCTGCCGCAGCCCAAGGCCGAGACGAAGCGGGCGTGTGACATGGCTCGCCGAACGACGCTGACCCGGTACACCATCGAGCAGGAGCATCAGCACCCGACAGCTACCGGCGACTTCTCCGCGCTGCTGAACGCGGTGGCAACAGCCGCCAAGATCATCTCGAACCGGGTGCGCCTGGGCGAGTTGGCCAGCGTGCTGGGCTCCCCGGCTGACGGGGTTCAGATCAACCCCACCGGCGACATGCCCAAGGAGCTCGATCTGATCAGCAACGAAATCGTCATCGATGAGACCCAGTGGGGCGGACATCTGACAGGCATTCTCAGCGAGGAAATCGACGACGTCCACCCCATCCCGAACGTCTTCAAGCGAGGAAAGTACCTGCTGGCGATGGACCCTTTGGATGGCTCGTCCAACATCGACATCAACATCTCGGTAGGCACGATCTTCTCCATCCTGCGCAGCCCACGACCGGGCGAGGCGGCCACCGCCGAAGACTTCCTGCAGCCCGGCACCGAGCAGGTGTGCGCCGGGTTCGTCCTCTACGGGCCCTCGACCATGCTGGTGCTCACCACTGGCAGCGGCGTGGACGGCTTCACCCTGAACCCGGAGGTCGGCGAGTTCGAGCTGACCCACGCGGGCATGCGGGTGCCTGAAAGGACAAGCGAGTTCGCCATCAACGCGAGCAACGAGCGCTTCTGGGAGGCGCCGATCAAGCGCTACGTGGCTGAGCTGCTGGCCGGCAGCACGGGCCCGAGGGAACGTGACTTCAACATGCGCTGGATTGCCTCGCTGGTGGCCGAAACGTACCGGATTTTGACCCGGGGCGGCGTGTTCCTGTACCCGACAGACACCAAGCAACCGGCGCTCAAGGGACGGCTGCGCCTGCTGTACGAGGCCAACCCGATCGCTTTCGTGATCGAGCAAGCCGGCGGCAAAGCCTCCACAGGCAGGGGCCGCATGCTCGAGGTGCAACCCACCGACATCCATGAACGGGTACCGTTGGTCTTCGGTTCCCGCGAGGAAGTGGAGCGAATCGAGCAGTACCACACGCAAGCCACGGAAGAGCCTCATTACGAATCTTCCCTTTTCAATACCAGATCACTATTTCGGAGCTGAAAATGTCACAGAAACACCCTGTCGTCGTGATCACCGGATCTTCCGGCGCCGGCACAACGTCCGTCTCGCACGCCATGGAGCAAATCTTCCGACGGGAGCACATCACGCCAGCCATGGTCGAGGGCGACTCATTCCACCGCTACGACCGCGTCGACATGGCCGCCAAGATCGCGGCTGCCGACATTGAGGGAAACCACAGTTTTTGCCACTTTTCGCCCGAGGCGAACCTGATGGCCGAACTCGAGCAGCTTTTCCTCGATTACGGGCAGACCGGCACCGGCCGAGTCCGCCGGTACCTGCACGACGCCGACGAGGCCGAGTCATACGGTCAGGCGGCCGGGACTTTCACCGAATGGAGCGACATCCCCGACGGCACCGATCTGCTGTTCTACGAAGGGCTGCACGGCGCCATCGTCACCGAGGACGTCAACATCGCGAAATACGCGGATCTCAAGATCGGCGTGGTGCCGATCATCAACCTGGAGTGGATACAGAAACTGCACCGGGACCGGAACGCCCGCGGGTATTCCGATGAGGCGGTGGTGCACACCATTCTGCGGCGCATGCCGGACTACGTGAACTACATTTGCCCCCAGTTCTCTGAGACGGACATCAACTTCCAGAGGGTGCCGACCGTGGACACCTCCAATCCGTTCGTGGCCCGCTATATCCCCTCGCCGGACGAGAGTTTCCTGGTGATCAGGTTCCGCGACGCGCGCGGTATCGACTTCTCGTACCTGTTGTCGATGCTGCACGATTCGTTCATGTCCCGGAAGAACACCATCGTGGTGCCCGGCGGGAAAATGGACCTCGCCATGCAACTGGTCTTCACACCGATGTTGCAGCGACTGATGGAACGTCGCCGCCTCGTCGCCTGACCATCTGCACAGGCGAAATCAGATCGACACGGTCACCTCGATCATGGTGCCTTCACCGGGAGCGGAACGGACCGTGAGGTTGCCGCTGATAAGACGCGCCCGCTCGGCCATGCCGGCCAGCCCGTAATGTCCAGCGGCGGCACCGGCCGACAATCCGTCACCGAGTGGTGCCGCGAAGCCGTCGCCGTCGTCACTGATCGATAGCACCACCGAGGCGCCGCGCCCGGTCAACTGGATCGAGGCGTGCCGCGCGTGCGCGTGCTTGACCACATTCTGGACGGCCTCTTGCGCGATGCGGAACAGCGACGTGGTCACCGCTGCCGGCAGTTCGATGTCATCGGCAGCCACTTCGATATCAAGGTTGGGAATGACCCGCGCCATGCTGGCCAAGCCGGCGGCCAGGCCGAGGTCGTCGATCACCGGGCTGTGCAGGCCGGTGATAGCCGCCCGAGTCTCCCCCATCGCCAGATCGGCCAGCGCGCGGGCGGCCGCCACCTGTTCGCCAGCGTAATCGGTATCGCCGTCGGCCAGCGCGGTGGCCGCAGCCGACAGGTGGAAGGTTAGCCCGGCGATGGCCTGGCTAACCCCGTCGTGAAGATCGGCCGCCACCCGACGACGTTCGGTCTCCTGCGCCGTCACCGTGGCGGCCACTAGGCCGTCCCGGACGGCGATCTGGGCGGCCTCGGAGGCGGCGGCGGTGTCCAGGCCGATGCGCAGCGCCAACAGGTCGGCCGCGCGTTGACACAGGGCTGTCTCGCCGGGTGTGAACACCCGTCGCTGGTGCTGATGCAGGGCCACCACCGCCACCACGTCTCCCGATGGCAGTCGCGCCGGGACGCAAAGCCGAGACACGACTGCGCCGGGAGGAAGCCCCAGCAAGCGGCGATGGGCCAGGTTACGGGGGTTGTCATCGATCAAAGACACCGGTACGGCCTCGGCCGCCACCCGACCGACGACGCCGCTGCCGACCGGCATCCGCACGTTACCTAGGTCGGTAGGGTCAGCATGGTCCGACGGATACCCGGACGTCGCGACGATCTCGCCGCCGATCACCTGCCAGATCAAAGCCCCATCGGCTTGCCAACCATCCGCAAACAACGCCGCCGCCTGGTCGAGCATGTCCGGCAAGTCTGAGACCCGCGTCAGCAACTCCAGCAGAGAAGCGAGCGGGTTATCTTCCATCGGGCTCAATGGAATAAGCCTTCGCGCAGGGCGGCGGCGACCGCCGCCGCGCGGTCGTTGACATCCAATTTGCGATACAGCCCGCGCAAGTGAGTCTTCACCGTATCGTCGCTAACCACCAGCCGGGTCGCGATTCCCTTGTTCGACAGTCCCGCCACCAGTAGCGCCAGCACCTCGCTCTCCCGCTGCGTCAGCCCCAACCGAGCCCCGGGCCAAAACTCGCCGCTCGTGAGGTGGGCCGCCGCTGTCGCCACCCGGCCGGCCATCAAAGGATCGATCACGATTTCCCCCGCATGCACATTTTCCAGGTGACGAACCAGTTCGGGCCCGTCCGTGCGTTTCGTCAGGTAGCCGGAGGCGCCCGCCCGCAGCGCCTGGTATAGGTACTGCTCGTCTTCGTAAACCGTCATGAAGACGACCTTGACCGCAGGCGCGACACGAAGAATTTCGGCGCAGACATCCAGCCCGGACGTGGAGCGCAGCCGCATGTCGCACAGCACGATCTCGGGAGTGAGCGTCAGCACCGCGTGCAACGCCTCGTTCAACTCACCGGCGCTGCCCACCACCTCGACTTGATCTGGAAACCGTGAGAGCACCGCAGCCAGACCGGCGCACACAATCTCATGGTCGTCGACGAGCAGGACTCGCAACGGTTTTCGGACCTCGTCAACGATAGGCATAGATAACAGAATAGTGGACTACGTAAACCTTGAAGCCTCACAGCCGTAGTTCACCCGCCGTTTCACCTGAACGGGTGGGCTTGCCCCCTGCACGGTTGGGCTACCATCGTATTGTGATGGACAAGGTTCTGCGGATGCAGATGGCCGACACCCGGGCGGCGCGTCCAGTGATGCTGGCCGTCGGTGGTGACTCTGGGTCGGGCAAGACCACGCTGACCCGTGGTCTGGTGGAGGCTCTCGGCCCGGAACAGTGCGTCTCGGTGTGCCTGGACGATTATCACCGCTATGACCGGGCCAGCCGTACCGGGTTGCCGTTCACTGTCAGCAACCCGGAATGCAACTATCTGGATATCGCCGAGCAGCACTTGCAGATGCTGGCCACCGGCCAGCCCGTGCTGAAGCCCGTCTACGACCATCGCAGCGGCACTTTCGGTGGCATGGAATACCTGCAGCCCCGGCCATTCGTGATCGTCGAGGGGCTATTTCCATTGTTCACTCGGCTCAGCCGCGCCTGCTTCGACATCAAAGTGATGCTGGATCCACCCGAGGAATTGCGTCGAGCGTGGAAAATCGCCCGCGACACCACTGAGCGCGGCTACACCGTCGACCAGGTACTCGAAGACCTGGCTGCGCGGGAAGCCGACTCGGCCGAGTTCATCCGGCCCCAGCGCCGCTTTGCCGACATCGTGGTTCGAATCACCGAGGATGCGGGGAAGGACGACCAACTGTCCGCGGAGGTGCTGCTGCGCGGCACCGTGCCGCACCCGCCGCTGGCCAACATCCTCCTCGACGACCCCGCCTCAGCGATGTCCCTGACCATCATTCGGGACAGCGACGGCACGCCGGTGGACTGCCTGCAGGTGCGCGGAGACGCCGAACCAGCCGATATTGAGCGAGTGAAGCAGGCGATTTGGGCCAACATCGACTGCCCGTCGCCCCTACCTACCAGCCTGGGCGAGCTTCGGTCTGGGCGCCGCAGTGAGACCCTCGCCATCACCCAACTGCTGCTGCTCTATCACCTGCGCCCAAAGGTCAACCCGAGCTGAGGGCCCTTTCAGTGAGGCTAGACCTTCTTGGCTAGTCTGGCACTGGCCATGGATACACCAAAATCCAATTCCTTCGGCGCAGCCGCCGCGCCACAGGTTCCATGCGGCCAACGAGGTGGATTCTTGAGGCAAGATACTTTGCTGGCTTGCGTCGATGTTCCAACTCCAAGAAATGCCAGCATCACCTGACGCTCGCTCCTAATTGCCGTACAGGCCTGCAATGTAGTCGACGGCGGCCGCGTAGTCCGGGTCGCCGGAGGTTGACGCACCCTTGGTCGCCCATTCCGGCGGGTCGCTTTGCGAGACGACTGCCGTCTTGTAAAAGGTGTTCAGATTCTGGTCAAACACATCGACAAGCGTATCAACCTTGACGGCTTCACCGCTGCCGCCATACGTGCCGATCGACCCGCTCTCGAAATGTACCCAGGCGACGATATCGCAACCCGTCATCGAAGTCGCCACCTTGAGATTGTCGGGCAGCATGGCGGGGCGGGGGGCTGTTGTGTCATTGGAATCGATGGCCCGAAGCAGGGTGGGGGCCTGATTGTGCGCGCCACTCGAATCGTACGAACTCAGCGCCACCAACACGGATGCACCAGGCTTGTTGGGTGGACCACCGTCGGCTGTTGGGAGAGGTGAGTTCAATATCTTGTTGACCGCGACGTAGTCGGAATACACCGAATACATCGCGGATTGCTGGTAGGGCTTGCCGTCGATCTGGGCAAAACTCGGCACTTGCACCGCGGCCTCAATCGCGGCCGAGCCCATGTCCCGCCAGATCCAGGTGTCGAAGGAAGCCTCGAAATCGATTTCCCGCAACTTGGGCAATTCCGTGATCGGTGCGAAGAAATCGTTCTCCGCCGTGCGTTCGGGCGGATACGCACTGGCACCGGAAATGGTCGCTGCGCCGTCGCTGAACGTCAATGTGTCCAAGTTGGGGAATGCGATTGAGATCCGGTCCAGCGACGGCCACTGGCTTAGGATAATCTGATTACTCAGCAGCATCGTTACACTCGTCACCTGAGGGAGAACGGGCAATTCGCCTGTGTTGATGGCCCCGTAGAACTCAATCGACGTGATGCCCGTGTACTGCTGTAAATACGACAAGGCATGACGCGTGGCCGCATCGTTGAGGTCCGTGTCGTAGGCGGACAGTTGCTCGCGGAAGATCCGCAGGGTTTTGTACCCAGTGACATCCGTGAAATACTGCAAGGCATCGAACGCCAACGCACCATTGATGTTCAGGATATCGAACTGCTTATTGCGCAGACCTTTGGCCTGCTCCTGGCAATAGTTAGCCAGCGAGCCTGCTGAAACATTCGAGAGGTCAACTCGGTACATCCCAGGCGCCGACTGCGACGGCACGGACGTACAGCCGGTCATTGCCACAGCGGCGATGGCGAGTATCGCGGCCAGGACGCCCCTCAGTCCCCGCATCTGGTTCAGCCTCCGGCTGTGATCGATTGGCCGTAACATATCTCCGCTACCTGACCTTTCAGTTCCGCTGAATCCCCCGGCGCGCCCGGAGGGGTTACTCGACAGAAGCGACCACTCGTTGTGAGGCTTCTTGGTCCCTAGCGTAGTACTGGTTTTCGCAATCGGCCGAGCGCACAGTTCTAGCGGCTGACGCCAACGACGTCCGGAGTTTGAACCTTGGTGGTTGGGTGTTCGGTGGCTTCGCTCCCGGCGACAGACTTCAATGCCTCGGCGTACGCGCGAGCGCGTCTGCGCTCGGCTCAATCGTCTGTGGGGCGTGAGAGGTTCGAACTCTCGACCAAGGGATTATGAGTCCCCTGCTCTGACCGGCTGAGCTAACGCCCCAAAGCTATCGCTCATAGCGAGTCTACCGGGCAACCGGCTATAGTCGCATACATGGCAGTTCGACAACAGTGGCAAAAGAAACCGATCATCGTGCTTATTGTCGTCGCGCTCATGGCGTTTCTCGTCGTGCTGATCGCCGGCCAGGGCAGCCCCCAGCCCACGGCCGCACCGTCGGCCACCCAATCGCTCAACACCGAGGCACAATTGGAAAACCTATTTCAGACCAAGGCATCGGGCGTCCAGATAGCCGGCCAGGGCGTCGTCACGCATGTGCTAGCCGACGACAACGACGGCGACCGCCATCAGCGGTTCATATTGAAGCTGTCATCTGGCCAGACGCTGCTGATCGCCCACAACATCGACATCGCACCGCGCCTGGACGGGCTATCCGTCGGCGACCAGGTCGCGTTCTTCGGCGAGTACACCTACAACGACCAGGGCGGCACCATCCACTGGACGCACCACGACCCGCAGGGGTCGCACGTCGCCGGCTGGCTCGAGTGGAACGGGCAGCGCTACAACTAGCGTCTTGCCCTAGACGGCTTCGTAGACGGTCACGGCACCAGGCTTGGCCGGGTCGGCAGCAGCACCGAAGGCCGGGAACAGCCGCTGGAAATGCTCGCTGGCAGCGTGCTTGTCGAGCGCATCTTGACTGACCCATTCCTCTAACACCGTCAGGTGCAGGGGATCTGCCGTGTCGCGCCACAACCCGTACGCGAGACAACCCTCGTCCTTGGCCGTCGTCTCGGCCACCAGTTCGCTGGCCGCCGCGACGAAATCGTCAACCGCCTCGGCCCGCAACCAGTTATCTGCGACTACCTTTACCGTCATGTTGTTCTGCCTTCCCACTCGGGCTGCGCCCATAACGCAGCACTGCGCCCCCACATTAGCATGTGGGGGCGCAATCACGTATTGGCGTCACAGGGTGACGCAGGTTCCGCCGACGGCCTCGATCTTCGTCCTAGCGGACGCCGAGAAAGCGTCTGCGGTGATGTCGATCTTGACGCCGATTTCACCGGTGCCCAGCACCTTGACGAACGAGTTGGCGCGCACGGCACCGCGCTCGATCAGCGAGTCGATATCGACGGCGCCACCTTCGGGGTACAGTGCCGTCAACCGGTCAAGATTGACAACCTGGTAGGTCACCTTGAACGGGTTCTGGAAGCCACGCAGTTTGGGCAACCGCATGTGCAGCGGCATCTGCCCGCCCTCGAAATTCTCGGGCGTGTTCTTGCGTGCACCAGTGCCCTTGGTACCGCGGCCGGCCGTCTTGCCGCCATGGCCCGACTCGCCACGGCCCACCCGGGTCTTTGGCTTGTGGGCGCCCGGGGCCGGACGCAAATGATGTGCCTTGAGTATCATCACTTCACCTCTTCTACAGTCACCAGGTGCTCTACCGCGCGGATCATGCCACGGGTTGTTGGCACGTCCGCCTGCTGCACGCTGGAACCGATTTTGGTCAGGCCGAGAGCCCGCAATGTCTTGCGAGCGGCTGGCTTCTGCGTGATCGCCGACTTAGTCTGTGTGATCGTCAGCATGGCTGACTTCTTCGCTGCAACCATCAGGCCGCCACCTCCTGCTTCACTTCGGCGGCCTTGGCCTCTTTGGCGGCCCCGGCCGCCCGGGTGGCGTTACGGATCGCCGCCGGAACGACGTCTTCGATTGGCATACCGCGACGACGCGCGATGGCCTCGGGTTGCTCGAGTGCCTGCAACGCCGCGACAGTCGCGTAGACGACGTTAATGGCATTTGCCGAACCAAGCGACTTGGCCAGCACGTCCTGAATACCGGCGCACTCGAGTACTGCGCGGGCCGAACCGCCGGCGATGACGCCAGTACCGGGTGAGGCCGGACGCAGCATCATGACGCCAGCCGCCTCTTCGCCCTGCACCGGGTGCGGGATCGTCCGGGCAACCATCGGCACGCGGAAGAAGTGCTTCTTGGCCTCTTCCACGCCCTTGGCGATAGCCGTCGGCACTTCTTTCGCCTTACCGTAACCGACGCCGACCATGCCTTCGCCGTCGCCGACCACTACCAGGGCCGTGAAACTGAAGCGACGGCCGCCCTTGACCACCTTCGCAACGCGGTTGATTGCCACGACGCGCTCCAGGTATGGGCTCTTCTCACGCTCTTGCTGCTCGCGGTTGCCGCGACGGTCATCCCGTCCGCGACGATCACCGCGCTCATTGCCGCGCCGTTGTGTCTCGCTCATGGATTATCCTTCCCTCTACAGACCCAAACCGGCCTCGCGCGCGGCGTCAGCCAGCGCGGCGATGCGTCCGTGATACTGATGACCGGCGCGGTCGAACACGACCTTGTCGACACCAGCCGCCTTGGCGCGCTCGGCAATCAACTTGCCGACCTCGCGAGCCTTCGCCGTCTTGTCGCCCGAAGCGGCGCGCAGCTTGGCTTCCATGGTCGAGGCAGCTGTCAGCGTGCGCCCGGCCACATCGTCGATCACCTGGACAGCCGTGTGCTTGGCCGTCTTGGTGACCACCAGACGGGGACGCTCGGGCGTGCCCGAAATCTTCTTGCGGCCCCGGATTTGACGCCGCAGTTGCGACCGGCGCGTGGGGTCGAGGTTCTTCGAAACCTTCAGTGTGATGGCCATTACTTGCCAGCCTTTCCAACCTTGCGACGCACATGCTCGCCGGCGTAGCGCACACCCTTGCCCTTGTAAGGCTCGGGGGGACGAATCTTGCGAATGTTGGCGGCGTTCTCGCCAACTGCTTCTTTGTCGATGCCGAGTACCGAGAACCTGGTCTGGGTCTCGACGTTGTAGGTGATGCCCTCGGGGGCATCGACCACCACCGGGTGCGAGAAGCCCAAGGCGAATTCGAGCTGAGTGGGGCTCTTCATCACCACACGGTAGCCGACACCGACGATCTCGAGCTTGCGCTCGTAGCCGTCCTTGACGCCTGCCACCATGTTGGCCACCAGCGTGCGCGTCAGGCCGTGCAGCGAGCGGCTGCGACGCTCGTCGTCGGGCCGCTCGACCACCAATTGGTCGGCCTCCTGTTTGATCGTGATGGGCTCGGCGATGGTGCGTGACAAGGTGCCCTTGGGGCCCTTGACCTGCACGTTACGCCCGTCGATCGACACGTCGACCCCTGCGGGGACGACAATCGGCATTCTGCCAATGCGTGACATATCTACTCCTCACCACACATAAGCGACGACTTCGCCGCCGACTTGCTTCTCGTGGGCTTGCTTGTCGGTCATCAGGCCGTGGGACGTCGAGATGATCGCGATGCCCATGCCGCCGAGCACCTTGGGTAACCCGGTGGCCTTGGCGTAGACGCGAAGCCCTGGCTTGCTGATGCGGCGAAGCCCTGCCAGCGCACGCTCACGGCGGGCGCCATACTTCAGCGTGCAAGTCAGCGTCTGACCCGTCTGACCCTCAGGGGCGTCCGTCACCTTGTAATCGGTGATGTAGCCCTCGGCCTTCAGGATCTTGGCGATGCCCACCTTGATCTTGGAACTCGGCATGGCTGTCGAGTCGTGATACGCCCTATTGGCGTTGCGCAGACGCGTCAGCATGTCTGCTATGGGATCCGTCATTGTCACTTTGGATCACACCTTCCTCGCAGCGGTTTCCTTACCGGACCTTCCGCGTTTCGTCATTCGATTTGAAGCTTCTGCCGTCACCAGGACGACTTCGTAACACCCGGCAGGCCGCCGGCGTGGGCAAGTTCGCGCAAGCAGATACGGCACAGGCCGAACTTGCGGTACACCGCCTTGGGACGCCCACAGCGCTGGCAGCGCGTGTAGGCGCGAACAGCGAATTTGGGCGCTGCCGCCTGCTTGACCTTCAATGCAGTCTTAGCCATGTTTCACTTCCTCTTGCCCGTATGATGTCCGCGCACCTTGACG